>Ga0209062_1000147_pt1 | contig 267254 bp, 239 predicted proteins | sample Coa_R2_2_FD_187158 | JGI IMG/M metagenome (GOLD analysis project Ga0209062, IMG submission 187158) | Surface soil microbial communities from Centralia Pennsylvania, which are recovering from an underground coalmine fire - Coalmine... | ecosystem: Environmental > Terrestrial > Soil >... | reverse complement strand
ACCCCCGCCAAACCCATAGACCCACTTCCCCTCAACCATCTCTCCATCCTCGCTCGCTGATCGACACAGACTCAGAATCGCTGACGCGGAACTCATCCCGTGGCCCGCCGCCGCGGCCGTCTAGAGGGCTCGGGCGAAGGCCGCAGCACCGGCGCCGAGATTCCGCTCAGGCTCAGCTGCTCGGCCAGCGCCGCCTTGAGAGACTCGAGGCCCGTGGGCGAGGCCGCTTCGCAACGGGCGACGAGCACGTCCTGGGTATTCGACGCGCGCAAGAGCCACCAGCCGTCAGCCGTCTTCACCCGCACGCCGTCGATGGTGTTCATCTCCGCCCGTGCCGTCTCCAGGCGCCGCTTCACCTCAGCGACCACCGCAAATTTCCGCTCGTCGGGACAGGGGAAACGCAGCTCGGGCGTGTTGATCATCTTGGGGAGTCGGCCGCGAAGCTCGGCGAGCGTGCCCGTCGCGCGGGAGACGACATTCATGAACCGAATTCCCGCGTAGAGCGCGTCGTCATATCCGTAATAGCGATCGGCGAAGAAGATATGCCCACTCATCTCGCCGGCGAGCAGCGCCTTGGTTTCTGCCATCTTCGCCTTGATCAGGGAATGGCCGGTGCGCCACATGAGCGGTGTCCCGCCCATCCGGGAAATCTCATCGAAAAGAACCTGGCTCGCCTTCACATCGGCGATGATCGTGGCCCCGGGATTGACGCTGAGGACATCCTCGGCGAGGAAGACCATGATCTGGTCGCCCCACAGGATCTCGCCCTCATTGTCCACAATGCCGATGCGATCGCCGTCGCCGTCGAAGGCCACGCCGAAATCGCAACGCTCCGATAGGACAACCTTGCGCAGCTCTTCGAGGGTCTCCGGCACTGTTGGGTCGGGATGATGAGCGGGGAAGGTGCCGTCGACGGCCCCGTTGAGGACGATATGCCGGCCGGGGAGGTTGGCGCACAGCTTGTCGAGAAGGGCGCCCGTCGCGCCGTTCCCCGCGTCCCAGGCGATGGTGAGCGGTCGCCCGACATCCACGTCATGGAGCAGCCGATCGAGATAGGCCTCCATGACGGGTCGCTCGACGACGCGTCCGGCGCCGCTCGCGAAAGCGCCGGCTTGCGCGATCTCGCCAAGCTTCCGAATGTCGTCGCCGTAAATCGCCGCACCCTTGACCACCATCTTGAAGCCGTTCTGATCTGGCGGGTTGTGGGAGCCGGTGACCATGACGGCGCCGTCGGCACCAAGCGATTTTCCTGCATAGTAGAGCATCGGCGTCGGTCCGAGGCCGATGCGAAAGACGGCCATGCCCGTCGCGGACAGGCCCTCCGCGAACCGGGAGGCGAGGGCAGGCGAGCTCACGCGTCCGTCTTCTCCCAGCGCCACAGTCCGTCCGCCCCGCGCGGCGACGAAGGAGCCGAAGGCGCGACCAAGGGCAAGGGCGTCGTCCGTCGTGAGAGTCTCGCCCACGACTCCGCGAATGTCGTATTCGCGCAGGATGGATGGGTGCATGCGATAGCCGGCCATGGTCTACCCCGCCTGTTGTTCGTTCGACAGCGGTTGATGCCGGCCGAGCCGGCGCCACCGGACTGGATACGCGCGAAGCGTAGCCCTAAACGCCGACCGCGACGTCCGCTTTCGGCGTCCGGAGGGAGGGATAGGGAAGGGTGCGATCCTCCTCCTCGGCTCGGGCGGCGGCATAACGCTCGAGCAGCCGATGCGCCGCAGGGGCCAGGTCCGGCCGCGCGAGCGTGAAGGCGAGATTCGCTTCGAAAAACCCGATCTTGTCGCCGCAATCGAAGCGCCGGCCCTCGAAACGATAGCCGTAGAGCGGACTCTCACCGATCAGCTTCGCGATCGCATCGGTCAACTGGAGCTCGCCGCCGGCGCCCGGGCGCAGGCGCCCGAGGTGCTGCAGCACGCTCGGCTCCAAGATATAGCGACCGATGACGGCAAGATTCGACGGCGACTCCTTCGCATTCGGCTTCTCCACGAGACCGCGCATCTCGATCAGATTGCCGCGCGATGCCCCGGGGTTGACGATGCCATAGCGGTTCACTTGCGAGGGCGGCACATCCATGACCGCGAGTACGCTGCCGCCGGCGTCTTCGTAGGCCTCCACCATCTGTGCGAGGCAAGGACGCTCGGCCAGAATGAGGTCGTCCGCGAGCAGGACGGCAAAGGGCTCGTCGCCGACCAAATTGCGCGCGCACCAGACCGCATGGCCCAGCCCAAGCGGGCGCTGCTGCCGAATATAGGCGATCTGGCCCGGCTGCAAGACGGATTGCTCCACCTCTTCGAGCTGCTTCGTCTTTCCGCGCGTGGCGAGGAGATCCTCGAGCTCGTAGCAATGATCGAAATGGTCCTCGATCGCCGTCTTGTCGCGCCCCGTGACAAAGATAAATTCCTCGATGCCGGCAGTACGCGCTTCGTCCACGGCATATTGGATCAGGGGCTTGTCTACGACCGGCAACATCTCCTTTGGCATGGCCTTGGTCGCGGGAAGAAAACGGGTTCCCAAGCCTCCGACGGGGAAAATTGCCTTCCGTATGCGTTTCACCATTAACGACGACCTCCGGACAGGACGAGCCGCCATCGCAAATCGGCGATCCAGGCGCATGGCGGGCTCGGCGGGAATGCGCTCGCGATACAGGGCAGTAGACGTTTCAGGGACGATATTATTCCGGAGAAGGCGGCGGCATCGGTTGCGCCCATCATATATTTGCATTGGCGCGCATGGCGTTATCGGGAGCCAATGCGCGCGCCGGTGCTTTCGATCGCGATGGAAGGCGGCGCGCGGGAATAAAGCTCGGAGTCCAAGGTCAGTAGGACAAGCTCATAACAGCGACCGGTCGGCCTTTGACCAGATCCGGGCATGAGGGCCATCGTGTTTAAGGATCAATGGAAAGACGCTTGGACGCCGAGCGAAGAGGATCGGCAGGGCGTTGCTCCTCCAGGGGCGATCTATTTTTTCCCACGCGAAGTTGCGGAGACGGAGATCCACGCCTATGTGGACGACCACCTCGCGCCGTTGGACCGCCGCCGGATCGAAGTCTATCTGACGCGGCACCCCCAGCAGGCCGCCCGGGCCCGCTGCTATCAGAGGCTGAACGCCGAGCTCCGCGAGTTATTCCGGATTCGGCCCGGCTCGCCGCCGCTGAAGCTGCAGCACCTTGCGAGCAGATTGTCCCGCTACCTGCTCGTCGTTGCCATCACCCGCCTGGCCTTGTGGGGCGCCGTCGTGCTGGTCGGGCTTGCGGCCATTGCGGGTCTCGCCGGCTCCTGGTCCGTTCCCTGACCGGAAGCGCCCATGCGCCGCCCACTCGCAAGGTGGGCATCGAGGTCGCGGCCGTCGTGATTGCCGGCCTCATGCTGTCCCTCAATGGCCTACTGTCGGGTACGGCGGCGCGAGGCGCCGAAGCGCTGCCGCCCCCGCCGCCTTGCAGTGATCGCGTACGCAAGCTCGCGGACGCTCTCTCCGACCGGCCGGAACTCATGGACATCAAAAGGCGGCTGGCAAAGGCAGCGGTCCTTTGCAGCGACGGAAAGAACGACGAGGCCAACGAACAGCTTTCGCGCATCGAGCGGACGTTGAGAGGAGAGCATCCGGAATCTCCCGCCGCTCCGGCACCTCCCACTACCGGAAAACACTGAACTGCTCTGCGGCAATCTGGCCGATGATCGACGTGGTGACAACCTGAAGCAAATCGCCCGGAATAAACCGTCTCGGATCACGTCCATACCGTTGCCGCTCACCGGCGAGGCGGAGCTGTCGTTCCGCTTACGCTGTGACAATTATGTGAGCGATCACAAGTTCACCCTTCACCTTGGGGACAGGCGTGAGGCGTACGACCAAGACCTGGACATGGCGTTGAGCATTGCCGGGGCCGCGGCCGAGGGGCCTGTGGCGTGGTCGATGGCAAGGGGTTGAACAGATAAACGGGGTAGGGGAGGGCTGAGAGGCGGGCGTGTTGCCGCGTGCATGACGTTTGCGGAAAAGGCCATGAAATGCAAAAGGCCGTGGCAGTGGATCTGCTGGAGTATGGGAGTCGTGCTGTTGTCGGGATGTGACGCGCAACGGTTCTTCGCTCAACCGGCGGGGCATGCTGCGGGCTACCAGATGCATGCGAGGGCGGAAGGCTCCAGGCACGGAATACGCACCCTGGACAAGGCCAACCTGCCCATTCCCGAGCCGCCGCCGGAGTCGGGCGCATCGTCGTCGAACAGCCTGATCGGGTTGGACGAGGATCAGCTCGCCGCCCTCTTCGGGCCGCCGACGTCCCAGCAGGACCAGGCGCCCGGAAAGACCTGGAAGTACCGCAGCGGGAAATGCACGCTGGACGTTTCCCTTTATCCGGACGTTCAGACCCACGTTTATCACACGCTTTCCTATGAGGTATCGAGCGATGACAACTCCGCTGAGGGAAAACGCCTCTGCCTGGTCGAACTCCAATCCCTCGCCCATTCCAAATGAGCTGCAGGAGGCGAAGAAGACGCGGCTTGTGCTGGTCGACGACGATGATGCCTATCGCGAGGCGGTGAGCGCAGAACTCGAGGATCTCGGCTTCGACGTTGTCGCGCTCGCCGACGGCTCGGCGATGTTCGAGTTCTTCGCCCAGGGCAACAGCGCGGACATCATCGTCCTGGACTGGAAGCTCCAGACCGGCTCGGGCATCGATCTTTTGCCGCAGCTGCATCGGCATGGAATCCTCGTGCCGGTCATATTCCTTACGGGAATGCCGGCGACGAACTATGAGAACATCGCTCTCGACCGCGGAGCGCTCGACTTCGTCGACAAGTCCCGCGGCGTGGAAATTCTGGCCAAGCGCGTCAGGCTCATCGTTGAGTCCGGTAAGCGGCCGCAGCAGCTGCCGAGCGACGACGATATCGTCTGCGGAAATCTGCAATTGCGCCCGAAGGTCAGCCGCGCGTTCTGGAAAGGCGTCGACATCAACCTCACGGTCACGGAATTCAATATCGTGCATATGCTGGCAACCCATGCGGGGGAGTACGTGACCTATCGGGCGATCTACGATTGCGTCCATCGCGTGGGTTTCATCGCCGGAAGCGGCGAGGACGGCTTCCGGACCAATGTGCGTTCGTCAGTCAAGCGTATCCGCAACAAGTTTCGCGCTATTGATGATGGATTTTCCGAGATCGAGAATTTCCCGGCCTTTGGGTATCGTTGGCGAGGCGCGACTCCGGATTCCACACACACTGACTAAGACCGCGTGGCGCTTACGCGCCTCGCTGACCGTCAAGCTGGTGTTGCTGGTCGGAATCTTCGTGGCACTGCCGATCGTGCTCTATGGCCAATTCGAGAGCGCCGATCGCAAGATGCAGGATCTCGTGGCGCGCAGCATCCAGCATCGGAGCTGGCTCATCGCGCAGGCCATCAGCCCCATTCTCGACCAGTCCGAGGGGCCGCCGAGCCGGTCCCTCAACGAGATCCTGCGGAAATACAGCTTCGACGGGACGATCCTCAAGCTGATGTTCCGACCGGCCGCCCTCAAGGGCGGCACAAACTTCTATTACGTCGCATCGGCTCCCCAAGTGGGATCCGGCCGCGTCGATGCGGAACTGAACAGCCTCGCCCAGCACGGCATCCTCGAGAAGCTCTCGGACACCTGCACCTGGGACTCGCCCCTGGAGATCCGCTACACCCGACCCGATGGCGGCGAGCAGATTCTCACCTCGGTCATCCCCATCCAGAGCCGGTGGGGATGCTGGGTGCTCATCTCGGCGCATGCCGCTTCGGAATTCCTTAACACGTCCATAGGCCGACCCTATTGGCAGACGCGCGAGGTCCGCATCGCGGCGCTCATCTACCTCGTGGGGCTCTTCCTCGCCGGGCTGATCGCCTGGAGCGTGAGGACCAACGTCAATCATTTCCGCCGGGTCGCGCGAGAGATAAGGCAAGGCCGAATCGGACGGCATTCCTTCACCGCCCGCAACGTCATCCCCGAGCTGGCCAGCGTTGCGGCGGATTTCGACAAGCTGGTGCTCGACCTGCATCACGTGGCCCGCGACATCCGCCAGACGGCCGAGGACAACGCTCATTCCTTCAAGGCGCCTCTCGCCACGATCCAGTCGTCGCTGGAGCCGATCAAGCGGCTGCTGCCGAGCGACAATCCGAGGGCGCAGCGCGCGCTTTCACTCGTGGATTTGTCGATCAACCGGCTGCGGGCGCTCGTCATTGCCGCGCAACGCCTCGACAACAACACCGCCGATCTCATCGACAGCCCGCGCGCCCTCGTGAACCTGACCCAGGTGATTGCCGATGTCCTGCTCAGGTATCGCGATATCCTGAGCGAGCGCGGCATACGGCTGTCGCGCCATCTCGATGACGGCGTCATGGTAAGAGCGGGGGTCGGCGTCATCGACGTCGTAATCGAGAACATCCTTGACAACGCCATCAGCTTCTCGCCGTCCGGCGGGACGATAACGGTAACGCTGCTCAGGAACGAGAATCATATCGACCTCCTGATCGAGGACGAGGGGCCTGGCATCGATCCGAAGAAGATCGACCGTATCTTCGACCGCTACTTCTCGCTGCGCGCATCGGAGGTCGCGGCGGTGCAGGAGGATCCGGCGCAAGGTGGTGACGAGCAGAAGCAAGGTCACGCCGGCCTGGGGCTCTGGATCGTTCGCCGCAATGTCGAGGCGCTGGGCGGCCGCATCTCCGCCGCGAACCGCCTCGGCGGCGGCCTCTGTGTGCACGTTACATTACCGATCAACGACTTGTAGCCGGCGGTGACACAGTTTGATCACTGGTGACCCGGCGAAATAGATCGCTAGGTTAGCGCTCTGCGGCGCCCCTTTCCGAGCGCCATAATCATTTCCGGGTAGGGCGAACGATGCACGCGATCGTCGATCTGGGGAGGTTCCGTCCGCAATCTTCCGCCCAGATACATCCCGTGATTCTCTCGGGCGGCGCGGGAACGCGGCTATGGCCGCTGTCGCGCGCATTTTACCCCAAGCAGCTTTTACAACTGACCTCTGATCGCACCCTGCTTCAGGAGACGGTTGCGCGCGGCCTGGTCGATTCCGGCTTTGCGGATCCCATCGTGATCTGCAATGACGAGCACCGCTTTCTGATCGACGAGCAGCTCCGTCAGATCGGGGTCAAGCCCCGGCAGATTCTGCTCGAGCCGGTGGCGCGCAATACGGCGCCGGCCATTGCCGTGGCCGCGCTTTGGCTCGCCGCGCGCGAGCCGGACGCCCTCATGCTCGTGCAGCCCTCGGACCACGTGATTGGCTCCGTGGAGGAGTTCCACGAGGCGGTCGGTCGTGGCGTGGCGGCGGCGCAAGCCGGGAAGCTGGTGACGTTCGGCATCAAGCCGACCCGCGCCGAGACGGGTTACGGTTATATCCATGGCGGCGATCCTCTCGACGGCAGCCCGCACGTCCTCGCGGTCGAGCAGTTCGTTGAGAAGCCCGAGCGCGAGAGCGCTCAGCGCTTTGTTGAGAGTGGCGTGTTCTTCTGGAACAGCGGGATTTTCCTCTTCAGCGCGCGCGGCTTCCTCGACGAATTGCGACGGCTGCATCCGGGAATGTTCGACGCGTGCTCCCGCGCCGTGAAGAACGCCAAGGAGGATTTGAGCTTCTTCAGGCTCGAATCATCGTCGTTCGGGGAGGCGCCGTCGCTTTCGGTGGATCGCGCGGTCATGGAGCACACCGAGAACGCCGTGGTGATCCCGGTCGAGATGTTCTGGAGCGACATCGGCTCGTGGCAAGCCTTGCGCGAGGTCAACTCCTCCGACGAGAACGGCAACGTGATCCACGGGGATGTCATTTGCGAAAACGTGCGGCGCTCTTATCTCCGCACGGAAGGAAAGCTCATCGCCGCGATCGGCCTCGAGGACGTCGTTGTCGTGGCGACCGACGATGCGGTGTTCGTTGCCAGGGCCGACTGCGCGGCCGAGGTTTCGGGAATCGTCGAGCAATTACGAAAGCGAAACCGGTCGGAGCCGATACATCACACGACGGTTCATAGGCCCTGGGGCTTCTATCGCAGCGTCGACACCGGCGACCGTTTCCAGGTCAAGCGCATCATGGTCAAGCCGGGCGCCAAGCTCAGCTTGCAAAAGCATTTCCATCGCGCCGAGCATTGGGTGGTGGTGCATGGCACGGCGCTGGTCCAGCGCGGCCAGGAGACCATGCTCGTGAGGGAGAACGAGTCCGTCTACATACCGATCGGTACGGAGCACCGGCTGGAAAATCCGGGCAGGGTTCCGCTGCATCTGATCGAGGTTCAGTCCGGGAGCTATCTGGGCGAGGATGATATCGTCCGCATCACGGACAATTACGGCCGTGCCTAACGAAGCATTGCCCGTCCTTGTCACGGGCGGCGCGGGTTATATCGGCAGCCATGTCTGCAAGGCGCTTGCAGACGCCGGGTTCCGCCCCGTCACCTACGACAATCTTTCCCACGGGCACCGCTGGGCCGTGCGCTGGGGGCCGTTCGAGCAGGGCGACCTCGCCCATATCAGCAAGCTGGAGGATGTGGTCCGGCGTTATCAGCCGATTGCCGTCATTCACCTGGCGGGGTCGATCGCCGCGGGCGAGTCGGTTGTGCGCCCGGCACGGTACTATTCCAACAACGTCATGAACATGCTGGGGCTCCTCGGCGTCATGCGGCGCGCCGGCATGTCGCGGCTGGTGTTCTCCTCGAGCGCTGCGGTCTATGGCGAGCCGCAATGGACGCCGATGTCGGAAGAGCATCCCCAGGCGCCGGTCAACGCCTATGGCGCAAGCAAGATGATGTGCGAGCGCATCTTGCAGGATTTCGCCACGGCCTATGGCATCCGCTCAGTCTCGCTGCGCTATTTCAACGCAGCGGGCGCCGACGCCGATGCCGGGATCGGCGAGGCCCATCGTGATGAGACCCATCTCGTTCCGCTGGTCTTGGAGGTCGCGGCCGGACGCCGCTCCCACGCCGTCGTGTTCGGAACCGATTATGACACCAAGGACGGAACCTGCATCCGCGACTACGTGCATGTCAGCGACTTGGCGGCCGCGCATTTGGCCGCCTTGAAGTTCCTGGGACAGGCGGCGGGCGCGCATGCCTTCAACCTGGGAAGCGGAACCGGCGCCTCGGTCTGGGAGGTCATCGAAACCGCGCGTGCCGTAACCGGCTGTGCGATCCCGGTGAAGACCCAGCCGCGCCGGCCTGGCGACCCGGCCATCCTGCTCGCTGATCCATCCAAGGCGAAACACGAGCTCGGCTGGCGGCCCGCTTATCCGCATCTTGAGCAGCAGATCGCGAGCGCCTGGGCCTGGCATAATCAAGATATCGCGCGTGCGGTGAAAAATGTCAGACGCGCCTAGCGCCGGCTGGTCCCTCTTGGTCGCCGTCGCCCAAGCCCGCCAAGCCCCATTGCGGCTTCGGAATCGGGCCCATTCCGGCCCCGGTTTGGTCACAACAGGGCGGGGGGATTTGTTGGTACAACCCCTCATCGGACTACTCCCTTGGAGGAGCCGCTCCCTTTCGAGCGGCCGCGAGGCATATGCGGCCGCGGATACACAGCAAAAACGAGTGACGACATGCGGTGGAACCTCGACATCGCTCGTTTGATTCGTCGCCGGGTTTTGGTGTCGGCATTGGCCGCGCTGGCACTTCTCGGGGCAGCGGGCGCTTTCGCGGCGGCCCGGGCCGCCGCGAATGAGAGCAAGCACGCCGCGAACATCGCTTCGACCGGGCCGGCAAATCAAACGCCGGGGCAGCAGGTGCCTGGATATCGGCTCGGCTCGGGCGACCACGTGCAGATCACCGTATTCGGGCAAAAGGATCTCACCGGCGAGTATCTCGTGGATGGCACCGGCATGCTGTCCTTTCCTCTCGTCGGGCAGGTCAAGGCGGGCGGCTTGACCGCGGACGAGCTGGCTTCCGAGCTCATTTCCAAGCTGCAGCCGAATTACTTGAAGGACCCGAAGGTCAGCGTCCAGGTGCTGACCTACCGGCCGTTCTACATCGTTGGCGAGGTGAGGACGCCGGGCAGCTACGCCTATGTCTCGGGCATGACCGTCATCAATGCCGTGGCCCTTGCCGGCGGCTTCACCTATCGCGCCCGGGACGACTCCTTCTACGTCACCCGCTCCGAGAAAGACGGCCGCAAGGTCAAGATCGATGCGGCCCCCGACACGCCGGTCCAGCCCGGCGACGTGATAACCGTACGAGAGCGTTTCTTCTGATGTCGCTTCCAGATCTTGTCCAGGCACGGCATCACGGCTTGCCGCGCGAGCGGGTCATTGAGTCCCAGCCGATCATCGCGGCGCCGCCACCGCAACAGGATTTCGTCGACACGCTGCGGAAGCTCTGGCGGCATCGGCGCCTGATCCTCGCCTGCACCATTGCGTTCGCGATCATCACCACGATCGTGGCCGTGCGCATGCCGTCGCACTACGTGGCGGAGGCGCGGGTCCTCGTCGGGGTGGAGCAGCCCAAGGTGCTGACCGCCGATTCGATCCTGAGCAACACCCCGCCGGATGCGGAGATCGTTCAGGGCGAGGCCTATGTCGTCCAATCGCGCGACCTGGCCCGAAAGGTCATCGATCAGCTCAATCTGGCGAGCGACCCGGAGTTCAACCCGGCCCTCGTGCTCCATAGCGGCTGGATGCCCCGCCTCAATATCGGCGAAAGGCTGCACGACTGGTTCGGAGCCGGCAAGGCGCCGGCGCCGGCGCTCGACCCCGCCAAGGCGGCGGCGCTCAAGGAAAACCAGATGGTCGACATCTTCCTCTCCAAGCTCGATGTGTCGACCTTGGGGCGGACCCATGTCTTGAGCATCCAGGCTTCGGCAGAGAATCCGGACGTCGCCGCCGCGATCGCCAATACCCTTGCGAAGGACTATATCGAGCAGGCGCGCAACAACAAGATCGCGACCACCGACGAGGTCGAGAAGTTCCTCGCCGACCGCATTGCCGAGCTACGCAAGCAGGTCGAGAAATCCGAGCAGGCCGTCGAGGACTACCGCAGGCAATACGGACTCTATAACGGCGCGAATACCGGGGTCACCTCGCAGCAGCTCACGGAGCTGAACACGCAGCTCATCCTCGCGCAGACTGCCAAGGCGGAGGCCGATGCGCGGTTGAACGAGGCGCTCTCGGTCAGGCGGCACGGACTCAACGGCGAGAGCGTGCCGGCGGTTTTGCAGTCGGCGCTGATCCAGAATCTCAAGCAGCAGCAGGCGGAGGCCGAGCGGAAGCTGGCGGAATTGTCGGCGAGCTACGGGCCCAAGCACCCGGCGATCATCGATCAGAAGGCCAACATCGCCGATATCCGCGAAAAGATCAAAATGGAGGTGGCGCGAATCATCGACGGGCTGCGGAACGAGGCCATGACCGCCGACGCCCGTTACGAGACGCTGCGCAAGAATTTCGACCGGACCAAGACCCAGATGGGCGGGGTCAACGAGAAGAGCATCCATCTCGACGCCTTGGAGCGCGACGCGACGGTCAACCGCAATCTGCTGCAAAGCATGCTGAGTCGCGCCAAGGAGATCATCGGTCAGCAGGAGCTGCAGCGCTCCGACGCCAAGATCATATCCTCGGCGGCTCCGCCGCTCTCGCCCGCATTTCCACCGAAGCCGCTGCTTGTCTTCCTCGGAACGCTGGGCGGCGCGCTCGTCGGCATTATCCTGTCGCTTCTGCAGGAAGGCGCGGACCGGACGTTCCGCCGCGGCAGCCAGATCGAGGCGGTGACGGGACTCCCGGTGCTCGCCATGGTGCCGAATCTCGGACGCGGCCCGTCGCCTGTCGCCCATGTCCTGCGCAAGCCGGTTTCGCCCTATAGCGAGGCATTGCGCAAGCTCCATATCGGGCTCGAGCTCTCCGGCTCGGCGCAATCCTCGCCAAAGACCGTCATGTTCTGCTCGGCGACACCCGGCGAGGGAAAATCGGTTCTGGCCGCCTCATTGGGCCGGTTGCTGGCGAGCAATGGGCGCCGCGTTCTCCTGATCGATTGCGACTGGCGAAGCCCCAGCTTGCACCGGCTGTTCCATTGCTCGAACAAGGACGGCCTGGCGGCCCTGCTGACGGACGAGAAGGTGGCGCTCAACGAGATCATCTACAACGATGCGCTCTCGGGGCTCGACGTGATCCCGGCGGGAAATTGGCGACCGACGGCCGTCCACGCCCTCACCTCCGAGCGGATGCGGCTCATCCTGCGCGCATTCGCCAAGAGCTACGATTTCGTCATCCTCGACACGCCGCCCGTGCTGGTGGGCGCCGAGGTCCTCACCTTATCGAGGATCGTCGACAAGGTGGTCTTCGCCGTTCGCTGGGGCCATACGCGGCAGGAAGTGGCGCTCGAGGGGCTGAAGCAGATCATCGAGGCGCAAGGCGATGTGGCCGGCGTCGTCCTCACACGCGTGGATCCCAAGCGCTATCGCCAATACGGCTATGGCCGCCTGGACTATGAGTATGTGAGGCCGGCGTTGACGCGGTTGGGATAGGCCGTGCATGCGAATGGTGCCACTGCGGGCGCTTCTCATCACGCAATACTATAAGCCTGAGCTCATCGGCTCGGCGCCGTTCTGTGCCGACCTCGCGGAATGGCTGAACCAGCACGGGCGTCGCACCACGGTGCTGACCGGGCTGCCCCATTATCCCCGGGCCGAGGTATTCCCCGATTACCGCAAGCGCCGCTGCAAGCAGGAGATCATCAACGGCGTGGCCGTCGAGCGCGTGCGGAACTGGATTCCGCGGCACAGATCGGCGCCCTACCGCATTGCAAGCGAGCTTGCTTTCGCGATCCAGGGAGGTGCTGCCCTTGTGACCCGGCGCTTGGGGCGGCGGCCGCTGGTATTTTCTCTTTGCCCCTCGATCCTCTGCCTGGCGTTGGGCCAGATCGCGCGTCGAAAAGGAGGATGCCACATCGCGATCGTGCACGATATCCAGTCGGGCTTGGCGCGCGGGTTGCGGCTCGTCGACAACGGTGTGATGATTCGCGTCATGCGCTGGTGCGAGCGCCAGCTCCTCAATCGGGTCGATCTCATCATCGTCCTGACCGAGGATATGAAGCAGGAGCTTCGGCGCATCGGCGTCGAGAGGCCCATCCAGGTCGTGCCGATCTGGGTGGATACCGAACGCATCTACCCGCTTCCGGAAGAGCGCCACGAGCCGACCAAAGTCCTTTACAGCGGTAATTTCGGCAAGAAGCAGGGTCTCGGCCAGATCATCGCCATGGCCGAGGAATTGCAGGCCCGACGCCCCGATATCGAGATCATGCTTCGCGGCGGCGGAAGCCAGGCGGAGGCGATCGCCGCCGAGATCGCCCGCCGCAACCTGCGCAACGTTCGCCTCTCGGAGCTCCTTCCCGATCACGACCTGTCGCGCGGCCTCGCTTCCGGTGACATTCACTTGGTTCCGCAGAATCCGGAGGCGGCGGAATTCGCGATTCCGTCGAAGGTGTTCAACATCATGGCGGCGGGGCGGCCCTTTGTCACCTCGGCGCTGCCCGGAAGCTCGCTCTGGGAGCTTCAGCGGGAGAGCCAGGCCTTCCTTTGCGTGCCGCCCAACAATCCTGCGGCGTTCGCCGATGCCGTGCTCAAGCTGGCCGATGACCCGCAGCTTCGCGCCGATCTGGGCCGGCGCGGCCGGAGCTTCGTGGAGCGGCATTATTCGAAGCGGAAGGTGCTCGGCGACTTCCTGATGCTCATCGATCGTCTCTACGCCAGGGGATGAATTGCAAGCGAGGCGCTTCCTCTTTCTCGAGCCCGACATCGAGGGGCATCCGAGAGAATGGCTGCAATATCTCCTGCGCTTCGCCATCGCCGACGCGCGGCGGTCGATGGTGTGGTTTATCGTCGCCGCGGAGCTTCATGCGGAGCTTGCGTCCGAGCTGCCGCGGGAGGCGGAAGAGCGCGTCCGCCTCGTGCCGCTTCGTGCCTGGGAGCATCGCCTCTGCACGCACCGGCTGCTCTCCATCAACGCCTTCGCGCGTTGGTGGACGATGCGGCGCTACCTGCGCCTGACCGGCGCCGAAATCGGTCATTTTCTGATGTTCGACCAGCTCGCCTTGCCGCTCGCCCTCGGCCTCCGCGCAGGGGGGAAGAGCGTGAGCGGGATCCTCTTCCGCCCCTCCGTGCATTATCGGTCGCTGGGCCGCTATCGCCCTCGCTTCGGCGAGAGGGTGAGGGATTGGCGGAAGGCGCTGCTCTATCGGCTGATGCTGCGCAATCCCAGCGTTGGGCTCGTTCTCACGCTGGATCCTTACTTTCCCAACTATGCAGCGCGCCATTATCGCTGTGGCGATCGGATCCGCAGCGTTCCCGACCCCGCGCACCCGCCCGTGAATCATACATCCGAAGACGCGCGCCTCGCGGAATCGATGCCGGTCGACCGCGTCAAATTCCTGCTGTTTGGATTTCTAACCGCGCGCAAGGGGGTCTTGGTGCTCCTCGAGGCTCTTCGGCTCCTGCCGCGTGATAGCGCGCAGCGTATAGCGGTCGTCCTCGCGGGGAATATCGATCCCGGGATTCGCAACACCGTCCTCGCGCAATGTCGAAGCCTGGCTGCAGAGCGGCCGGAGCTCTGGTTGCATGTCGAGAACCGGTGGCTCGCGCGTGGCGAGCTCGACTGCATGGTCAAAGGCTGTGACGTCGTGCTTGCCCCCTATCAGCGCTTTGTCGGCTCGAGCGGCGTTCTCCTTTGGGCCGCGCGAGCGGGGCGGCCGGTCCTGACGCAGGACTTCGGCTTGATCGGGCGATTGGTGGCGGATCATCGGCTTGGCCTCGCGATCGACGCTGCCGATCCGCACGCCTTGTCGCAAGCCATGGTGCAGATGGCAAGGCATGGATCACGGTCCTTCTTCGATGCCAGCGCTGCGGCCGCCTTTGTGACGGACCGTATGCCGAAGCATTTTGCCTCGGCGATCTTTTCATCTCTTTTCGAGATGAGCGACGCGACGTAACGGATTGATCCCGGGAGTGATTCCTGCAACCGTCGCTGCCCCAACTTGGTCACAAGACCAAGCCCGCCCCGATATGGCAAACCCGAACCTGCCAGGCCGCTGCGCGCCGAAGCCTGCAGGGGCCATGGCCGTGGATTCCCACGACATGCCGAGAGTTCGGGATCATGCGATGAAAAGCCAGGCTGCATCGAAACCCTTGCTACGCGCCGTCGAGGGAGGGCGAGCGGCGGAAAGACATCGGCGACCGGCGAAGCCACGCATCTTCGCCGAAGCTCCGAGACAGGTGTCCGGCGCAATTGTGAGCGGCCTGGTCGGCATCGCCGACGGCTTGGGCATGGTGGCCGTGGCAACGGCGTCGACCATTTGGATAGCGGGCCAAGTAGGCGATGCGTGGCGGGTCATGGCTGTGGCCGGCCTGCTGGGCGCCGTTCTGCTCGTCAATTTGCTCTATTGGGCCGGCGCCTACCGCTTCGGGACCTTGAGCGCTCCCGGCGCCTCGTTCTGCAGGTCGGCGGGGGCCTGCCTTGCCGTCACCGCCATCCTGGCGGCGATCAGCCTCGGCGCGGGAATATTCGGTCCGTCGGAGCGGCGATGGCTGGTGGCCTGGTTCGCCGGCGGAGTCCTGCTCCTCTGGGGAATCCGAGTCGCCGTGCTTCTTTTTATCCGCCACGCTCGGACGAAAGGAAGCCTTGGCAAGGTCGTCGCGGTCGTCGGCGCCGGCGCGATTGGGCAGCGGCTCCTGCGGCAGCTCAATGTCAAATCGGATCCCGACCTCAAGATCCTCGGCGTTTATGATGACCGGCTGAGCCGGCTTCCGCCGCGTTGCATGGGACATCCGATCCTGGGAAACGTCGACGATCTGGTAAGCGACGCGCGCTCACACCGGATTGATACGGTAATCGTCGCGCTGCCGCTGTCGGCCGATTGGCGCCTCACGGAAATCCTTAACAAGCTTACGGTGCTTCCCGTCGACGTGCGCCTCTGCCCCGACCAGTTCGGGTTTCAGCTCTCCACCTGCGGGATCAGCCATATGGGGGGGCTCAGCTTCCTCACTATCGCCGACAACCCGCTCCATGATTGGAAATGGGTCGCGAAGGAGATCGAGGATCGGCTGCTGGCGGCACTCATCCTCGCCTTGATCTCGCCCATGATGCTCGCCATCGCCGCTCTCATCAAGCTGAGCAGCCGCGGGCCGGTCTTCTTCAAGCAGAAGCGTTATGGGCTCAATAACGAGCTCATCGAGATCTTCAAGTTCCGCACCATGTATCATCATGCGCGGGACGATAATGCCGAGCAGCTCACGCGCCGGAACGATCCGCGCGTGACGAGGATCGGTGCCTTCCTGCGCAAGACCAGCCTCGACGAGCTGCCGCAATTCATCAATGTCCTGCGTGGCGAGATGTCCATCGTGGGCCCACGGCCGCATGCGCTCGCCGCCAAGGCGGGCGGTCTGCTCTACCAGGACGCGGTCCGGTACTACGACGCCCGGCATCGCATGAAGCCGGGGATCACGGGCTGGGCGCAGGTGAACGGCTGGCGAGGCGAGACCCAGACCATCGAGCAGATTCAGAAGCGAGTGGAGCATGACCTCTATTACATCGAGCATTGGTCGATCCTCTTAGACCTCCGCATCATCGCCCGGACGGTTCTCGGCGGCTTCACCGGCCGTTATGCCTATTGATGGGCCCACTGCTAGATCAGTGCGACAAATGCGCTGTCTATGGCTAACCCTTGCCGATCCGGAGCCGCGGCATAACGGCCAGTTCATCTACTCGGGCGGCTTGATCGAGGCGCTCGCGAATGCGGGCGCCCTCGTCGATGTGCTCGGGCTAAGCCGGCCGGAATCGAATCGAACGCACGCGGTCGACGGCAATGTGCGGTGGTGGCTGGCCGATCATCAGCCGCTCTCTCGCTGGGCAAGCCTAGCCTCGTGCCTTCCCCATATCGCCCATCGATGCCAGACCGCGGACATGCAGAGGCTGCTCGGCGACCTGCTCCGGCAGGATGGCTGGGACTGCATCGTCTTCGACGGCATTTCCGTCGGCTGGGCCATGCGGCCGGTGTTGCAGCATTATTCCAACAAGCGACGGAGGCCGAAGCTCGTCTATATCTCCCATAACCACGAGGAGAGCATACGGGCCCAGATCGCGAGCAACCAGGAGCAGCCGCTGAAGCGGCAGGCGATGTGGCTAGATGCGCTGAAGGTCCGTCTGCTCGAGCGGCGCCTGGTGGACGCGGTCGATCTCGTGACGGCCATCACCCCCGAGGACGGCTCCCTCTACAAGGCCCGCCGACCGGACAAGCGGATCGATATCCTGACGCCCGGCTATCAGGGGCGCCACGTGGCCGGCCGCAGGATCACGACCGATTTTCCTCGTCGCGCCGTCATCGTCGGGAGCTTCGACTGGGTCGCCAAGCGCATGAATCTCGAGGAGTTCGTCAGCGTTGCCGATCCGGTATTCGCCTCTCATCGGGCGGAGCTTCAGGTGATCGGGAGCGCCGAGGAGTCCTTCCTCAATCAACTGCGCAAGAAGGTGACGGCCACCGTGTTCACGGGAACGGTCGGCGATGTAACCGACTACATGGACGCGGCGCGCATCGCCATCGTTCCGGAGCGCAACGGGGGCGGGTTCAAGCTTAAGGTCCTCGAATATGTCTTCAACCGATTGCCGATCCTGGCGCTCGACGGATCAGTCGCCGGTGTCCCGCTTCGGCAGGACCGCAGCATTCTCCTTTATCCCGATCACGCGGCGCTCGCCCAGGGTGTGCTCAACGTGATGGACGACCTCAAGCTCCTCAACAGTCTGCAAGACCACGCCTATGCCGAGTGCCGCGACAAGTTCGACTGGTCGAGCCGCGGCAAGCAGCTCATCGCCGCGATCGCGGCGTTGTAGCTATCTGGGTTGTAGCTACACGGAAGGATCCGGGCGAATAGCCGCGATTTCCCAAGGAGGGGCGGGCGGGGGCGGCCGCCCGCGCTCGTAGCGGCCGCCCGATAGCGCGCCGGACGCCGCATCATTGCGCGGCGCGCAGGCGCCTCTCTTGGGTGAAGTCGACGTGGGTCTGCAGCAAGGCGGCGCGATCGGCTTCGACCATCTCCGCGACGAGCTGCTCGAAGCTCGTCTTGTGTCGCCACCCGAGCTTCTTGCGTGCCTTCTCCGGGCTGCCGAGCAGGAGATCGACCTCGGTCGGCCGGTAATAGGCCGGATCGATCGCGACGAGGATCTCCCCCGTTCTCGTGCAAAAGCCCTTCTCGCTCGCGCCCTTGCCTTCCCACACGATCGGGCGATTGATGCACCGAAACGCCAGCTCGACGAATTCGCGCACCGAGTGCGTCTCTCCGGTCGCCAGCACGTAGTCGTCCGGCTCGTCCTGCTGCAGGATGAGCCACATGCCCTCCACGTAGTCGCGGGCGTGGCCCCAGTCGCGCTTGGCGTCGATGTTGCCAAGATAGAGCCGATCCTGCATCCGGTGCTCAATGGCCGCGACGGCCCGCGTGATTTTGCGCGTGACAAACGTCTCGCCGCGGGTGGGGGATTCGTGATTGAACAGGATCCCGTTCGAGGCATGGATGCCGTAAGCCTCGCGATAGTTCACGGTGATCCAATAGGCATAGAGCTTCGCCGCTGCATAGGGGCTGCGCGGGTAGAAGGGCGTAATCTCGCGCTGTGGCGTCTCCAGCACCTTGCCGAAAAGCTCCGAGGTGGACGCCTGGTAGAAGCGCACGTGGTCCTGCATCTTCAAAATTCGGATCGCCTCGAGCACCCGCAAGGTCCCGAGGGCGTCGGTATTGGCCGTGTATTCCGGCGTCTCGAAGCTGACCTGGACATGGCTCTGGGCGGCGAGGTTGTAGATCTCGGTCGGACGTACCTCGTCGATCAGGCGAATCAGCCCCGTCGAATCGGTCATATCGCCGTAATGCAGGAAGAACCGCAGGTTCTTCTCGTGCCTGTCGAGATAGAGATGATCGACCCGAGCCGTGTTGAGGGAGGAGGAGCGCCTCTTGACACCATGGACGATATATCCCCGCTGAAGCAGGAACGCGGCCAAATACGCGCCGTCCTGACCCGTCACGCCCGTTATCAGAGCAACTTTATCCGACATGCTCATGTCCCTTTCATCGTTGATCCGATGGATTTTGCCGATTTCCGTTGATCGGCACTCACGCCGAGCGATATCGAGACGGCAACCCGCCCGTACTCACCGGTAGGCGATTCGCTCCGCCACGCGATTCCATGAATAGGTGTTGAGGGCGTGGCGCTGGCCGCTCATTCCCATCTCCGCCAGCCGGCGGGGATTCTCGACCGCCGCGAGGATGGCGTCCGCCAAGGCCTGAGGATCGGCCTCGTCCACGAGAAAGCCGTGACGCCCGCCTTCGGTGATCTCGGGCAGGCCATTGCGATTGAGTCCCAGGACCGGCGTGCGCGACACCAGCGCCTCCAGGTAGACCTGGCCCCAGGGATCGTTCAGCATCGGCTGCGTCAGCAGGCTGGCGGTGCGATAGAGCTGCTGCAGCTCCAGCCAAGGCAGGTGCGCGCGGAAGACGATGCCCGTGTGGGAGGGCACGAAGTGGCGGCTCCTTTCGTCGCCGACGATTGTCAGCGTCAAGTCGGGGCGGCGGCGATGGGCGCGAAGGAAGGCGTCGACTAGGAGGGCGCCGCCCTTCGCCTTGAAAAGGTGCTTGGCGACGAAAAGCAGCTTTGCCTGTCCGTATTCCTTGGGGCCGAAATAGGGCTCGACATTGCCCATCCCGGAGCCCACCGTCGTCACCCGCTCCGGAGAGACCCCGTAATGCTCGACGATGTTGTCGCGCACATAGGCCCCGAAGGTGAAGACATGATCGAGGCCGCGCAGGGAATCACGCTCCAGGCGCTCGTATTCCTCGACCGCCTTCGCCGTGTAGCTGTTGCGATCGGGGCGATAGCGCATCGACAGCGCCCAGGTCTGGTCGCAATAAAGGTAATGCTTGACGCCGCGCAGGAGATCGAGGGCAGGCAGATCGAGGGTTCCCAGGTGCAAAACGTGGCGGACGCCCAATCGCTCGACGGCCGCCGCGAGCTGACGCGCACGAATTTCGCGCGCGCCGCGGCCGCGGATGATCTGCTCGCTGGTGATCGGGCGGCCATAGCCGGCGAGAATTTGACCCGCCGCCAACCGCAGCTTCTGCCAACGGGTGAGTTTCGGCCATATCCCTTCGACGCTGATCCCCAGGCGCTCGAGCCCCGAGATGACGTTGCTGGGCGCGCCGGACCAGGTGCGGGGACTCCGCGGATCGCCGAACACGGACGTCACCGCCACGCGCTCGAAGCGCGGCGCCTGGGGCGCCGGCGTCGACGGTCGAGGCTCGGATTGGACCACGGTCGCGCTCACGCGCATCCCCCGCTTCGATATGGGCCATAGGCAGCCACATGGAACATCGGGGGACCTGGTCGAGCCAGTGATCAACCTGTGACTGTCCCGGCCTCGCGGATTGCGCGTTAAAAGTTGGAAATGCTGGAATTTTCAGGATCGCGGCCGAACCACAAATTGATCACAAGGGGCGCTATTCCTCTTCACGGATAATGCTCGCCCGGAAGCCCGGCCCGCATTCGTCGATCACGCCATTCTCGCCGACATCTGCGGACGGTTGGGGGAAGTGAGCGGTCTGCGCTTGACTTGAGGGGAAGCCGTGGAGCGGAGCGTGGCGGACAGGGCTGAGAAGGACGGTCGACGGCTCATCTTCTTCGCTCCCGATCTCACTGATGGCAGCACGATCAAGCGCGTCCAGGACTTCATCGACTACGGCTATCGCATCACCGTCTTCGGCTTCCGCCGTCAGCGATACAATCGCGACTACAACCCGCCCTGGTCGTATGTCTCCCTCGGCGCGACATCCGACGGTCGATATTGGCATCGCATCTGGGCGCTGCTGAAGGCGATCCCCATCGTCATCAAAAATCGGCGCCGCCTTCGCCGCGCCTCCGTCTTTTATGCACGCAATATCGACCAGCTCATCCTGGCGCTGATCGGGCGGCTGGTGGCCTGCGGGCGGGTCACCTTGGCGTACGAGGTTCTGGACATACCGCCGATCCTGACCGGTCGAAAGCCGGCATCAATCCTGTTGCGGATGATCGAGCGCTGGTGCCTGCGCCATGTGCGCCTGCTCGTGCTGTCCTCCCCGGGATTCCATCGCAACTATTATCTGCCGACTCAGGGTTATCGGCGGGAGTGGTTCCTCCTCGAGAACAAGCTTCACCCCTCCGCGCTGAATCATCTCTCGGGTGAGCGGCGAATGCGCGGGGATGGCGCCGACGAGCGGGGGCCGTACCAATGGGTGGTCGGCTATTTCGGGTTGATTCGCGGCGAGGCGACGTTCGATCTCATGACGCGGGTCGCCGCGCGACTGCAGGATCGGGTCCTCTTCAAGTTCCGCGGCATCCTCACGACCGTCGACGAGGAGAAGTTCTTCGCGGCCCTGAAGCGCAGCCGCAACATGGTCTATGAGGGTCCTTATCTCGCGCCTCGCGACCTGCCGTCCCTCTATCGGCAAGTCGATTTCGCCTGGGCCCTCGATCTCGAGCACGCCGATCACAATTCGCGCTGGCTGCTGCCTTGCCGGTTCTACGAGGCAGGCCTCCATGGCGTGCCGTGTCTTGCCGTGCAGGGCTTCGAGATCGGCGCGCTCATCGAACGGCTCGGGGTGGGGTGGACGTTCGACGGTTTACTCGAGGAGGCGATCGTTCGTTTCTTCGAAACGCTGACGCGGGCAGCCTATCAGGAGAAATGCCAGCGTCTCCTCAGCCTGCCGATCGCAACCTTCGTGTCCGGAGACGACGTCACGGAGCTCTGCCGCATCCTCGAGGGACGGCCGCGCCCGGTGGGGAATCTCCCTATTCAGCCGATCGCCAAGGCCGGGTGATCTCCACCTCGGCCGACGCAGCCGCGACGGCTGACGTCATGCAGCCTTCACGATCGCCTTGATGATGTGGATGCTGTCCACGGCGAGCACGCGCAGATCGTAGAACAGGATGGCGAGCTCGTAAGTGAGCAGGAAGGCGAGGCAGTAGAAGATCGCCCTGTGCGTCCTTTCCAGATCGACGATTCCCTCGACGAAGCCGGAATTGGTGAACAGCCGGTGAGCGGCCATCATGATGAGCACGCCGAGAACGGCGCCGACGATGACGTCGCTGGGGAAATGGTAGCCGAGATAGACCCGTGGCACGCATATGACGAAGAACGTCCAGATCATCGCCACGACCCCGAGGCGGCGCGAGTAATACCAGACCGCCATCGATAGGGCGAAGAAGAGGACGGCGTGGTCGCTCGGGAACGAGTTCCAGAAGCTGAGCGTGGCGGGATTGACGCCGATCGGCACCACGAAGCCGAGATCGGCCGTGTGCAAGGGGCGGCCATGATAGGGAAGGGCGATCTGGAGAATCCGCGAGATGATCGCCGCCGCGATGCCGCCGAGGACGAAGACGACGACGGCCCGGCGCCGCACCGGCGCCTCGTAGCTCTTGAACCAGAGCCACCAGAAATAGGCCATGAAGATGCCGCCCTTGAGCAGGTCGGAATCGGCGACGTCGAAAACGAAAGTATCGAACGCCGGGCTTTTTCGGGCGAACTGGTTCAGGAAGTGTATGATGGAGTAATCGAATTGCTTAATATAATCCATATTCTCTGCCTTTTGTTTCTCTTATTTGAAGAATAGGGGGCGGCGTCGCGGGGGCAAAATCCATCCTCTGTGATAAAGGTGTGGCTGTAACGGCATTACTGCGTCACGCGCAGCGGATGGCCCGGCTTGGCGCAGCCGCTCGGGCGCCGTATCGCGCGCGGCTGCTCCGGTATATTCTATACCAGCGGGTAAGCGTCCAAATCCACAACAGGGGAGAGCCGGTCGATGTCCGCAGCACCTCAACACCGCGGATGGTATTGGAATCGCTGGAGCCAGCTCGGGCTAGGCTTCCTTTCGATGATGGTCATTTCCAGTCCGCAATATGTCTGGACCCTTTTCGTCCAGCCCTTCGGCCAGAAGCTCGGGGCCGGCCTGGCGGCGATCCAGGTGACGTTCTCGCTTCTTATCGTGCTTCAGACCTTTCTCTCGCCGCTTCAAGCCTATCTCGTCGATCGCTTCGGCCCGCGTCTCCTCATCACCGTGGGGACGACGATGTCCGCGGCCGGCTGGATACTCTCGTCTCATGTGACGAGCATTTGGGCGCTCTATATTACCTATGGGGTCATCGGCGGCTTCGGCACCGGGATCGTCTATGTGGGGATCATCGGCCTGATGGTGAAATGGTTCCCCGATCGCCGCGGCTTCGCCGCCGGACTGGCGGCCGCGGGCTATGGCGCTGGCGCCATCCTCACCACCTTTCCCATCTCGAGCATGCTGCCGAGCTCGGGGCTCGAGAAGACACTCTTGGTGTGGGGATTCATCCAGGGGATCATCGGCATCATCGTCGCGCAATGGCTGCGCGTTCCGGCGAGCGGCTGGAGCCCCGCCACCCCACCCCATTCGGTCGCCCACAAGCAGGTCGACCGCCAATCCCGGCGCAGCTACACGCCGGGCGAGATGCTCCGCTCCCCGGTCTTCTGGCTGCTCTTCGTCATGATGTCGATGATGTCGACGAGCGGCTTGATGGTGACCTCGCAGGTCGGCCCCTTCGCGAAGGATTTCGGCGTGAGCACAGCGCTCGTGCTCGGGCTGGCGGCGCTTCCCCTCTCGCTCACCCTGTCGCGGGCGACCAATGGCCTGACGCGGCCGTTCTTCGGCTGGGTCTCGGATCACATCGGGCGGGAGAACACTATGTTCATCGCCTTCGCGCTGGAGGCGGCGGCAATCCTGATGCTGCTGGTCTTCGCCAGCAATCCCGCGATCTTCGTCGTGCTCACCGGGCTGGTCTTCTTCGGCTGGGGCGAGATCTTCTCGCTCTTCCCATCGACTCTCACGGATCTCTTCGGCCCGAAATACGCTACCACGAATTACGGGTTCCTCTATATCGCCCAAGGCGTCGGCTCGATCCTGGGCGGTCCCCTCGCGGCCTATCTGCGCGTCGTTGCGGGGAATTGGACCTCCGTGTTCATCATCGTCGTCGCCCTCGACGCCCTGACCGCACTCCTGGCCCTGTTCGTCCTCAAGCCCATTCGCGTTCGCTGGGTCGGCCAGAGTTCGGGGGCAGAGGCCGTCGCCGTCCGTGCCTAGCATGCCGAAGGGGCGCTTCGTCGCGCTGGGCGGAGCGCCTCCTCGACGACCATGTCGCCGCGGTGCCGGAACCCGCCGAATACATGCCAACGGGCGGAAGGGGGGAATTTTTATCGTGAACGAGTTGTTAACCACGCAGCAGTGAAATAACGCTGCGCGCGTGGCGACTCGATGGGCGACGTGAATTTCTCGTGCACGATGTGCGGCAAATGCTGCCGCGACCACAATCTTCCGCTTTGCATCGACGAGGCGATCGCCTGGATCGAGGATGGCGGCGAGGTCTGTGTTCTTTGCGAAGCCGCCGATTGGTCGACGGAGCCGGATGCGCAGGATCGCCGCGCCGCCTACACCAAGGGCCGCTCCTTTGCCGCGACCTGCGGCGGCTCGCCGATCCGCGTGACCGTTGTGTTGATCGGCATGGTCTCCGGCAACTGCCGGAACCTGGGTGACGATCTGCGCTGCCGGATTTATGAGCGGAGGCCGCGGGTTTGCCGCATCTATCCGGCGGAGATCAACCCGTTCATGGTTTTCGATGCGCGCGCCAAGAGTTGCCCGCCGGAGGCCTGGCGAGCCGCGGCATCGCCCTCCTCGGCAGGCGATATCACCGATGGAGAAACCCGGGCGCTCGTCGAAGCCTTTCGCCGGGCCGATCGGGAGGACGCGCCGCGCAAGCGCCACCTTTGCCGCTTGCTGGAGATCGATGTCGCCGCCCCGACGGGCGAGGGCTTCGTCATTCATCGTCCCGAGAGCTCGCGCCTCCTTGCCGCCCTGCAAGAATCGCGGCATGCCCAGGCGAGCCCGCCCGCGGATTCCGGATGGCGTATCTACTCGACGGAGTCCGCGACGGTGTCATCCCTGCAATCTCGCGGCCTCGAGGCGACGCGCCACCAGCGCAAGGGCGAGACCTTCTGGTATGTGAGCACCGCGGCGATGCGGCCCGCGGCGTCTGCGCCCCAGGTCGAGGAGAAACCTCACGCTTAGCCTCCACCGGCTCATCCGAGCCAAAATGCTCGCTCTGGCCATCGGCGCTCACCCGATGTAAAGCTACCAGGGAGGATTGCTGACGACCGGACGATCCGATGCTCGCAACGGCCGATCTCGCGCGTTATGCCGACCAGGCGCTTTGGGACGCCACCATTCCCGAGCTTCCCGGCCACTATCGCGGCAAGGTGCGGCATAATTACGACCTTCCGGACGGGCGGCGCATTCTTATCGCGAGCGACCGGCTGAGCGCCTTCGATCGCATCCTCACCGCGATCCCCCTCAAGGGACAAGTGCTGACGCAAATCGCCCGCTTCTGGTTCGAGGCGACGCAGGACGTCTGCCCCAACCACGTCATCGAGTACCCCGATCCCAACGTCGTCGTGTGCCGGCGGCTGAGCATCTTCCCCGTAGAAGTCGTCGTGCGCGACTACCTGGCGGGGACCACCGCCACCTCGATCTGGAGCATGTACAAGGCGGGCCGGCGCGAGATGTACGGCGTCCGCTTCCCCGACAGCATGCGCGAGAACCAGAAGCTTCCGGCCACCATCATCACGCCGACGACGAAGGCGGCCGATGGCGGGCATGACGAGCCGCTGACGGCGGAGGACATCATCGGCCGCCGATTGCTCACGGCGGCGCAATGGCGGACCGCGTGCGATCTGGCGTTGGCGCTCTTCGCGCGCGGCCGCGAGATCGCGGAACGCCACGGCCTCATCCTCGTCGATACCAAATACGAGTTCGGCTTCGACGACGTCGGCCGCATCATCCTCGCCGACGAGGTCCATACGCCCGACAGCAGCCGCTATTGGTTCGCCGCGAGCTATGGGCGCCGGTTCGCCGCCGGCGAGAAGCCGGAGAGCTTCGACAAGGACTTTGTGCGCAGCTGGGTCGTCGCCCGTTGCGATCCCTACCGGGACCCGATCCCGGAGATCCCGCGCGAGATCATCCTCGAAGCCGCCCGCATCTACGTCAGCGTGTTCGAGCGGATTACCGGCGAGGCGTTTCCGCTTCCCGACCCGCGGGTTCCGGTGCTCGAGCGCATCCGCGCCAATCTCGCCCCGTATTTTGCGCGCCCGAGGAAATCCGCGGCCGGCGCAGGCGCGCCTCAGGCGTGAGGGAGAAGAGGCCGTGACCTCGCGCATGACGGCGATCTATCGGGTTCGCAGCGAGGCGGGATCGATTGAGGCGCGCGCCCGCGCCATCGCGGTCGAGCAAAGCGTCGAAATGCCCGTCGCGGCGATCGAGGATCGCTTCGTGCTCGCAGAAATCATCGGCCGTGTCGAGGGTATCGAGGAGATTGCAGCGGGACTGTTCGAAGTCCGCATCGGCATCGCCACTGCGACCACGGGGCTCGAGGCCGGGCAGCTCATGAACATGCTGTTCGGCAACACCTCGATCCACGACGATGTGACGCTCGCCGATGTCGTCTTCTCTGTGGAGCTGCTTGCGGCCTTCGGTGGCCCCTGCCATGGCCTCACCGGTTTGCGTCAACGGGTCGGTGCCGAAGGACGCGCCATGACTTGCTCGGCCTTGAAGCCCCAGGGTCTGCCGCCCGCAGCGCTGGCAGAGTTGGCCGGCCGGCTCGCCCGCGGCGGGCTCGATTACATCAAGGATGATCACGGCCTGGCCGACCAGGCCTACAGCCCCTTCGCCGAGCGGGTGCACGCCTGCGCCGCTGCCGTGCGCGAGGCCAATCGCGCGACCGGGCATGCCACCCGCTACGTCCCGAGCCTGTCGGGCAACCTGGACCGGCTGCGTGCGCAGATGGCGATAGCGCGGGAGGCCGGGGTCGATACGGTCCTCATCGCGCCCATGATCGTGGGCCTTCCCGCTTTCGATGCGCTGGTGCGCGAATATCCGGGCATGGCGTTCATGGCCCATCCGGCGATGGCGGGCGCGGCGCGCCTGGCGCCGCCGCTTCTACTCGGCAAGCTCTTTCGTTTGCTGGGAGCCGACGCCACGATCTTCCCCAATCATGGGGGCCGCTTCGGCTATACGCCGGAAACCTGCCGGAGATTGGCGCTGGCGGCCGTCGAGCCCTGGGCCGACAAGCGCGCATGCGTGCCGGTGCCGGCGGGGGGCATGACCGTCGCGCGGGTGCCGGAGATGCTTGACTTCTATGGTGCCGATGTAATGTTGCTGATCGGCGGAGGGCTGCTCGCTGCGTGCGAGCGCCTGACAGCGGAAACAGCGGCCTTCGTGGCCCGCGTCGCCCAAGGGGCTGCCGTGATGAGGGCACATGCATAAGGGCAAGCCGATGGATGCGGCCGCGCCAGCAGCCGCGCGTCTGCGTCGCTTCCAGAATTACCGGTGGGAGGCGACGGATCGCCTCCCCTACAAGGAGGAGGGCAGCGCGCCGTTCAAGGCCATTTCGCGGCAGGTGTTGTTCGCGGGCGCCGACTTCGGTTGCGAGCTGCGCTATTTCGAGATGGAGGCCGGCGGCTACTCCTCTCTGGAGCGCCACGAGCATACGCACGCGGTCATGATCTTCCGCGGCCGCGGCCACTGCCTGATCGGCGACACGGTTCAGAACGTGGGGACTTACGATCTCATCACGATTCCCGCATGGACCTGGCACCAGTTCCGCGCGACGGCCGGCGAGCCTCTTGGATTTCTCTGCATGGTCAATGCGATGAGGGATAAACCTCAATTGCCGTCCAATGAGGACCTGCGAGAGCTCAAATCCCACCCCGAGGTCGCGGCATTCCTGAGCGGTGCCTGATGCGACGACGGTTATCGTTCGCGGACAACGCGCTCAACGATAATTGACGACGCCGTCCTTCGGCGACCAAAGCCGCTGCCGATCAGCCCGCGGGGTCCATTTCACGTCCAAGAGATCACCGGCCGGCGCCGTGAGGCAGTCCTGCAACTGGTCGTGCAGGTCGTTGAGCGCGGCATCGAAGACATCGGCATCCGGACCCAGCTGCTCCGCGAGGGCCCCAACGCTGACATAGGCGTAGAGCTCCGCGCTGCAGGCGGCGACATCGTCGGGCCCGATCGTGCGTGGAAGGGCGGCACTCGGCGGCGCTCGCCGTGGATCTGGCGCTGTAATACTCATGCAAGATGCAAGAGCAAGCGCGACGAGGGACGACGCGGCGACGCGCCTCGCGCAAGCATATCGCTTGGCTGCGGCTGCGCTCCTTCGCCGAAGCGGGCGCGCATCCCATACCATGTCCATGACGGTGGAATCATCACGATGGAGACGGCGGAACGGCCACGAGCACCGGCAGCGCATCATAGCCGCATATTAACGCATTTTCGATAGCTGAACGAGCATATATAAAGTTGTGCGACGGCGTTGTGGCAGCTCGGAGGCGTTGATGCGGCTTGCGCTGTGGTTTCTTGTGTTGGTGAGCGCCGCAGGTTTGGCGAGCCCGACTGCGTTCGCGGCCCCGATGGGGCAAGCCGAGGTCGAGAATTTCGTGAAGACCGTCGGCGAGCGCGTGATCAGCTTGGCCGGCGCCTATCACCAGCGGCATGACGCCCGCCATCGCGCCGCGCTCGAGGCGCTCCTCCGCAAGAGCTTCGATCTTGACGGCGGCACCCGTTTCGTCCTCGGCCGCCATTGGAGCGAGGCGACCGCGGCGCAGCGGCGGGAGCTCATGTCCCTGCTCCCGAATTACGCCCTCGAGGTCGCCACACGGACGCTCTCGTCCTTCAAGGTCAACGAGGTGAGGAACTTCATCGTGGTTGGCAGCCGCCCCGCCGGCGACACGGACAGGCTGGTGGAGACGAGCGTCCAGCTCGGCGATGGCCAGCCCTTCGTCGTGGGATGGCGCGTACGCGAGGTGGACGGGGAGCCGAAAGTCGTCGACGCCTTCGTTCAAGGCGTCAGCATGGCCGTGACGATTCGCGACGCCGTCGATTCGGTGATCGCCCGGCAGGGAATCGACGGGCTGATCGCCGAGGTGCAGGCGAAGCTCACTCAGCTCCAAGCCTCGAAATAGCCGGCGCCGACATCATCAGGGTCGCGCTTTCGCGCGCGGGCCTGCGCCCTCGACGACACGGTAGCGTATTTGCGCGTTGTCGACGGTCTTCCACGCCCATTCCTTCCAGACCTTATGGGCTTCGTCCTTGCTCGCAAACGGCCCGAGCCAGGTCTCCTCGCCGATCACGGTCTCGTAGCGGTTCGGGTCCCGGTATTCGCCCCCCACGACCCAATAGGAACGCCGTCCTTCAGCCATCATCCCGACCATGCCCTAATGGGCGCTTGCCTCGACCAGCCTGGAGATAGTGGGCATTAGCCCGCGACGCAAGACGCATCGGGAGATCATTTCTGGTCGCGGCGCCGTGGCCGCGCCGGGGCATGCTCGGGATGGATGGCGAGATCGTCGGCGCCGGTGAGGACGGCCTCGACATGGGCGAGGTGCGCGGCCATCGCTGCTCGGGCGCCGGCACCGTCCCGCTTGCGCAGTCCTTCATAGATCGCCCGGTGATCGGCGATCGTCATCTGCTTGTGATCGGGAAGATGGGTATGCGCGCTGAGGCTGTGGAAGAGGGGCGCCGACATGCCTTCCCACAAGCCGTCGACGAGTGAGACGAAGACGCTGTTACGGGTTGCGCCGGCGATCAGGCCATGGAATTGGCGGTCCTCGCGCTGGCCCGAGCCGCCTCGGGCCATATCGCGCTCCATTTCCACGATGCTTTCCTTGATCGCGGCCAGATCGCGGATGGTCGCCTGCTCGGCCGCCTGGGCGGCGATCTCACATTCGAGGAGCCGGCGCGCGGCGAGCAGATCGAAGGGGCTCGGGCCCGCATCGAGGGCCGGCAGCAAAGCCTGGACATCGCGCGTCGCCTGATCGGAAACGAAGATGCCGGCGCCGGCGCGGATATCGATGATTCCGGCGATCTCCAGCGCGATCATCGCCTCGCGTACGGTCGGGCGGCTGACGCCGAGCCGTTTCGCGAGCTCGCGCTCGGAGGGAAGACGATCCCCCGGCGCATATTCGCCCCGCCGGACCAGGCTGCGGATCTGGTCGGCCGCCTGCTGGTACAATCGCTGGGTCTCGACGGGTTGGATGGGCATCGCCGCTCCTGTTTCCTCGCTCTATGTCGGGAGCATCGAGGCCGTGGCTGCGCTACTCCCGCGGATCGAAGAACCGAGCCGCCGCAGCTCTTCGGCCGGAAGCGTCGGCCACAGGCGAACCAGCTCGGCGAGACCGAGAAAGAGGTGATAGAGGACGCGCACCGGCAGCTCGCCCGGTATCTCGCGGCCGTCGGCGGCGAGGCGGTTTCGCCAGCGCGCCGTCTCGTCGACGAGAAACCAGCGGAAGAGCAGGACTGTATGATCGAGGACTCGCCGCGCGGCGTCCCGGTCCTCGAGAAATTCCCAGCGCGCGAGAAAGGCCTTGACCGCCTCGGTCTGAGGCCACAGCAGCTTGCTCTCCGTAACCAGGCGGCCCATGCGGTCGATCTCGTCGAACGCGGCGGGAATCCGGCCGGGTCGCTTGTCGAGGCCATGACGAAGGGCGAAATGGTAGAGGCGATCGGCGGCCACCAAGCTGGCATCCGATCCTGTGAGGCGCGCGTGGTGGTGGAGCAGCCAAACCCATTCGAAATGGTGTCCCGGCTCGCGCAACACCCCGAGGGCGCCGGGCGCCGGTTGCCAATCGGCCGTGAAGAACTCGCCGAGACTGCCCGTCTCCCGATCGAAGAAATGCCGCTCGAAAAGATCGATGATTGCACTTGCGAGCGTAAGCCAAGCCTCATCGCCGGTCGCCTCGAAGAGCGCGTGAAACGCCTCGAGCAGGTGCATATGGGGATTTTGCCGTCGCGGCAGCGGCTGCGGGTCGCCGGTCCCGATATGCTCGCGATAGCCGCCGGTGGGATCGGTGAGCGCTTCGTCCATATAGGCGATGATTCGCGCGGCCCAATCGAGCGGCTCCCGTCTCCTGGTCGCGCGATGGAGCCAAGCCATGGCGAAGAGCGCGAAGGCGTGATCGTAGGCATCCTTGCGCCGATCGATGGGTGTGCCGTCCGCGGCGACCTTGTGGAAGAATCCGCCGTCACGCGCATCCCAGCAGCGCTCGACGAGAAAGCGGAAGCCGTGCTCCGCAGCCTTGAGCACATCGCGACCGAGCCCAAGCACATGGGCATGGCTGAAAACATAAATCAGACGGGCGGTGACGAGGGGCGTCTTCTCAGCTCGCGCGTCCCGCACGCCGTCGCGCGTCAGATACTCGACATAACCCGCGGGCTCGGACGCCACCGCCACCACCACCACCCAATAGGGCAGCACCGTGTCGCCAAGCCAGGCGCGCCATTCCTCGATCGTTCGCGGAATCTCCACCATTCTGGCTCCGCTCCTACCAATCATGCATGGTGCCGTCGAGGAGGCGATTGACAGGCAGATAGGCCCGCCGATACGGAAATCTCGCGGCGAGCTTCTCGTCGATATCGACCCCGTGCCCAGGCGCCTCGCCGGGAAAGAGATAGCCGTCCTTGAAGGAATAGGCATGGGGGAAGACCGCATCCGTCGCCTCGGTATGCCGCATATATTCCTGGATGCCGAAATTCGGCACCCAGATGTCGAAATGCAGTGCCGCGCCCATGCAGACCGGCGAGAGATCGGTGGCGCCGTGGCTGCCCGTCCGCACATTGTAGAGCTCGGCCAGTGCCGCGATGCGGCGCATATGGCTGATCCCGCCGGCATGAACGACCGTCGCCCGGATGTAATCGATGAGCTGCTCGCCGATCAGCGCGCGGCAGTCGTGGATCGAGTTGAACACCTCGCCGACGGCGAGGGGAGTGGTGGTGTGCTGGCGGATCAGCCGGAAGCTTTCCTGGTTCTCGGCGGGGGTAACGTCCTCGAGCCAGAAGAGCCGGTAGGGCTCGAGCGCCTTCCCGAGCCGCGCCGCCTCGATGGGCTTCAGCCGATGATGCGCGTCATGGAGCAGATGCGGCTCCGCGCCGAACTTCACGCGCAGCCTCTCGAACAGGCTCGGAACGAAATCGAGGTATTTCTCCGTCGACCACAGGTTCTCGGTCGGCAGGGCCGCGTCGGCCGGCTCGTAATACATCTTGTTGCGCGCCACGCCATAGGTCGAGGCCAAGCCGGGAATCCCGCATTGCGCGCGGATGGCCTTATAGCCGAGCGCGATATAGCGCGCGACCTCATCGACGCACGCCTCGATGTCGGTGCCATTGGCGTGGCCATAGACCATGACGCCGTCGCGGCTGCGGCCGCCGAGAAGCTGATAGAGGGGCATGTTGGCGGCCTTGGCCTTGATGTCCCAAAGCGCCGTATCCACGGCGGCGATGGCGGACATCGTCACCGGCCCGCGCCGCCAGTAAGCCCCGCGATAGAGATATTGCCAGATGTCCTCGATCCGATCGGCGTCGCGACCGATGAGACAAGGAACCACGTGCTCGCTCAGATAGGCGGCGACGGCGAGCTCGCGCCCGTTCAAGGTCGCATCGCCGAGCCCATGGAGCCCATCATCCGTCACGATCTTGAGGGTGACGAAATTCCGCCCGGGGCAGGTAATGATGACGCGGGCTTCCTTGATCTTCACGATCTACTCCTCTGCGGCGGCGCGCGGGCATCGAGCCGCCGATATCGGCCGCTACGCTCGCCGCTGCTCCTTCACGCGCGTAACGAGCTGGGTCGGATTGACGAAGCGAAGCGCGACGAGGAGCCAGACGAGAGTGGTCACCATATAGATGACCGCCATGGCGTCGATCGATTGCCCGGCCCGCACTCCGGCGGCGAACACCGAATAATAGAGCACGACGACGAGGGTCTGGCTGTCCGGTCCCGCAGTCAGGAAGGAGAGCTCGAACATGGCGATGGTGCGCACGAGGACGAGCAGCGCCGCCGCCAGAATGCCCGGCGCCAGCAGCGGCACGAGGACATGGACGAACATGCGGCCGAGCCCGGCGCCGAAGACACGCGCCGCCGCCTCGAGCCTCGGATCCACCTGCTCGATGAAGGGGGTCATGACGAGGACGACGAAGGGGACCGACGGCACCAGATTGGCGAGGATGACCCCGGCCAGGGTTCCGCCCACGCCGCTTTGATAAAGCACCGTCGCAAGCGGGATGCCATAGGTGATGGGCGGGACGAGGAGGGGAATGACGAAGAGCAGGAGAACCGCGCGCTTGCCGATGAAATCCCGCCGCGCCAGGGCGTAGGCTGCGGGAACGCCAACGACGACCGAGATGATCACGACGGCGAAGACGACCTCGAAGGTGACGACCAGCACGTCGTAAAGCTGGAAATCGTCCCAGGCAGTGAAATACCAGCGCGTCGTGAAGCCGGCGGGGAGCCAGGTCGCGAACCAGCGCGTGCCGAAGGAGTTGACCGCGACCGAGGCGATGACGCCGGCGACGTTGATGAGGAAAAAGGCCATCAATGCCCAAACGAAGCTCGTCCACAGGATCTCGCGCCAGGATTTGCGCACGACGCCGGTCCCGCCGGCGAGGCCGGGATCGGCGGCACGAGCGGCGAGGCCGGCGGCGCTCATCCCTTGGCTCCGGCGGCGGGGCCGCGATAGAAGACGTTGCGCAGCCCCAGTACGGCGACGACGATGACGAGCTGCGCCGCGCCCATGATCATGGCGACGGCCGAGGCCATGGCATAGTCGTAATCCTCAAAGGCGGCCTGGTAGGCGGCGATCGAGATGACCCGGGTGGGGCCGGCGGGTGCGCCCAGGAGCACGGCAGAAGGAAACACCGAGAAGGCCTGCACGAAGGCGAGGCAGAAGGTGATGGCGAGGCCCGGCGCCAGGAGCGGCAGGTAGATATGGAGGAATTGGCGGCTGGGGCCGGCGCCGAGGGTCGAGGCCGCCTGCGCCAGCACCGGATCGATACCGGTGATGTAGGAGAGCGTCAGCAAAAAGGCGAAGGGAAATCCGGTAATCACCAATGAGAGCAGGACGCCCCAGTAATTATGGGTCAGGCGCACCGGCGTCAGTACGAGATGGAGATCGACGAGCACGCGGTTGAGCCAGCCCTGCGGCCCGAGATAATTGAGAAGCCCCTCGGCCACCAGCACGGTCCCGAGCGTGATCGGGATCACCAGGAGCGTGGTGACGAAGCGCTGCAATCGTGTTGCTCGGCGGAGCTTGAACGCCATGGGAATGGCGAGGCCAAGATTGATCAGGGTCGCCGGCACCGCGATCCAGAAGGTGATGCCGAGGGTGTCCTTGAATCGCGGCTCGGAGAAAAACCGGGCGTAGTTCGCCCAGATGCTCCCGGCCTTGGGCTCGAAGGAGAGGATAAGCCCGTAAATGAAGGGATAGATGAAAAGCAGCAGCACGACGAGAACGCCGGGCACGACCAGAAGCACCGAGCGATCGAGGCCTGTCTCGCGCGAGCCGGTCATCATTCTTCTCACCCCGCCGCGAAGACGAGAACCCGGTCGGGATCGACATGGCAGCGTAGAAGATCCCCGGGCTGCACGCGCTGGGCGCTGCGCGCGTGGAGCCGCAAGCCCGCCGCGGTGACGAGATCGATCACATAGTCGCGGCCGCAATACTCGACGGTCTCGGCGCGACCGTCGATGGCGTTGGGGCCATCGCCGAGGTCGATGTCCTCGGGCCGGATCGCCAGGGTGGCCCGGCCGCTCGCGACGATGCCCTGTGCAGCGCTGACGAGGCCGAGCGTTCCCACCTTGAGCCGGACGCGGCCGTTCTCGACCCCCTCGACTTGCGCATCGAGGGCGTTGCGGTAGCCCATGAACAGCGCCACGTCGAGATTGGCCGGCCGCATGTAAAGGGCTTCCGGCGTGCCGATCTGCTGGGTGACGCCGTCCTTGAGGACGACGATGCGGTCGGCAAGCGAGAGTGCCTCCTCCTGATCGTGGGTGACATAGACGGTGGCGCGGCCGAGCTCCTGATGGATGCGCTTGATCTCGGAGCGCATCTCGAGGCGCAGCTTGGCGTCGAGGTTGGAAAGGGGCTCGTCCATCAGCACGACGGGCGGCTCCACGACGATGGCGCGCGCGATCGCCACGCGCTGCTGCTGGCCGCCCGAGAGCTGACCGGGGAGCTTCTCCGCATGGGCCTCGAGCTGAACCAAAGCCAAGGCCTGATCGACGCGGCGCTTGATCTCGTCCTTGGCGACATGGCGCATGGCAAGCCCGAAGCCGATATTGCGCCGGACGGTCATATGCGGAAACAAGGCGTAGTTCTGGAAGATCATGCCGAAGCCGCGCTGCTCCGGCCGCAAGGTGTCGATGCGCCGGTCGTCGAGCCATATGCTGCCGGCGGTGAGCGGCAGCAGCCCGGCGAGGCAATTGAGCGCCGTGGACTTGCCGCAGCCGGACGGGCCAAGCAGGGCGATGAACTCGCCCCGCTTGATCGTCAGGCTGAGGCTGTCGAGGGCGTTGAGTCCGGAGAACCGGCGGCTGACCTTGTCGAGCTTGAGCTCGTCGAAGCTCTGATCGCCGATTCTGAGCATGCCCTTGCGCTCACCGGCCATGTCGGTCCCTCGCGGCATCGCCCGGCATTCCTCTCATCGTCGCGTCATTTCATCTTCTGGGCACCGATCTTCTCGTCCCACATATGGAAGGCGACGACGAGCGGATTGCCGAAGAGCGGCGACATGATCGGGTATTTGGCGATGAGCTGGTCGTATTCGGGACGGCCGAACTCCTTGAGGACGTCCTGGCTCGACTGGGGCGCCATGCTGAGCGGCACGTTCTTGACCGCCGGACCCGGATAGAAATAGCCATCGTCCCAGGCATAGGCCTGCTGCTTCGGCTCCAGCATGAAGGCGATCAAGTCGAGGGCCACGGCGAGCTTCTCGGGCGCGATCCCCTTGGGAATGGCGACATACTGGGCATCCGAGACCCATTTGAACCCAGCCGGCCCGCTGAGGATGGTGACCTTAGCGGATTTCGGCACGGTGCCGATCACGCGCGGATAGATGTCCCACCCCGGCATCGAGGCGATGATGTCACGGGAGCCCTCGCCGAACTCCTTCATGGTGACGCCGGTGCCCGATGGGTAATATTCGATGCAGCTGTCGAGGGCCTTGAGATAGGCCCAGGTCTTCGCCCAGCCATTGACCGGGTCGCGCGGGTTGCTGTCGCCGAGCTCGTAGGGGAGCCCCTGGAGGAAGGCGCGGCCGGGGCCGGAATTCGTCGGGCGCGCGTAGAAGAAGCGGTTGGGATGGGCCTTGCACCAGGCAAGCAGCTCATCCGTTGTCTTGGGCACATCCTTCACGCGCTCGGGTGCGTATTCCAGCATCGGGCCCGCCGTCGCGAACACGACCTCGATGGCCTGGCCCTCCGTCGGCTTCTGCATGTCGAGCGCGCCCGGGAGGTAGTTCTGGTCGAGATTGGGGAATTTCGCCGCGTAGTCGGGGAGGATCCGCGTCCACAGATGCTGCTCCATCCCGGCGGAGATCGCGTCGGTGCCGCTCAGCACCATGTCGATGTCGACGCGGCCGGCGGCCTGCTGCGCCTTCAGCTTGCCCGGGAGCTCCGGTGCCGGCGCCTTGTTGAAGACGAAGCGCGACACCAGCTTGGGATGAGCCTTCTGGTAGGCCTCGATCGCCTTCTGGGTGAGGGCGAGCTGGCCGCCCACATCGACGATATTGATCGTGACGGGGGATTTCGGCAGGGGCGGCAATGCGGCAGCATGGCCGGGGCCGGCCCCGGCCATCAGAACCGCGGCGCCGAGCGCGGCGGCGATGCTCGTCGATGTGACCACTCGCATGGTGTTCCTCCCTTCGATGTTGTTCTCGGGCGGTGGGGTCCTAAGACCCCCCGTAAGCCGGCATGCGCAAGACCTCCTTCGCGCCGCGCTCGCGCAACGACGACAAGGCGCCCGTCAGCGCCTGTCGGAGAACAGGGCTCGCCGCGAGCTCGGGCGGGAATATGCGGGAGCGGTCGAGGAGATTGCCGACGATCGCCGCGTCGCTCTGCCCGGGTGCCGCCCAAGCCATGAGCTCATCGGCGCGCGGATCGGAGATCGCGATGGGCATGCCGCGATCGTCGCGCGCGCCGAGGAAGCGCATCCAGGCGGCGACGGCCAGCGCCAGCCGCCCCAAAGGCGCGCCCGCGCGCAGGCGATCGGCGATGGTGCCGAGAAGGCGTTGAGGCAGCTTCTGGGAGCCGTCCATGGCGATCTGCCAGGTGCGGTGCTTGACCGCGCGGTTGCCGAAGCGGGCCAGGACCTGCGCCGCATAATCCGCGAGGCGGCCGGGGGAAAATTCGGCCAGGGTGGGGGCGATCTCCATCCGCATCATGCGGTCGAGGAAGCGGCGCAGCGCCGGATCCCCCATGGCATCGGCGACATACTCATAGCCCGCGAGCTGGCCGAGATAGGCGAGGGCAGAGTGGCAGCCATTGAGAAGGCGCAGCTTCATGCGCTCGTAAGGGGCGATGTTGGTGACGAGCTCGACGCCGACCTCGTCGAGGGCCGGCATGCCCGGCGCGAGATCGCTCTCGACGACCCATTGCCGGAACGGCTCGGCGACGACGGCCCCGCGATCCTCGAGCCCGAGGGCCTCTGCGACTTCGGCGCGATCGGCGGCCGTCGTCGCCGGGACGATGCGGTCGATCATCGAGGCCGGGACCGCAACGGCATCCTCGATCCAACGCGCGAGCTCGCCGTCGCGGCGGGCCGCGAAATCGCGCAGCGCACGGCGCAGGGTATCGCCGTTGGAGGGCAGATTGTCGCAGGAGAGAATGGTCGGCGGCCGCAGTCCTGCGGCACGGATGCGATGCAGCGCCTCGACGAGAAAGCCGACGGCGCTGCGCGGCGTCGCCGGATGAGCGAGGTCGTGGACGATCTCGGGATGCGCGAGATCAAGGCGGCCGTCCGGCGCCAGGCAATAGCCCTTTTCCGTCACGGTGATGGTCACAAGCCGCGTGGCGGACGCCGTAAGCGCGTCAAGGACCGCCGCGGGATTCTCGGGGGCGACGAGCACCTGCTTGACGCTGCCGACGATCCGGAAATCAGTGCGAGCCCCGTCGCGCTGAATGAGCGTGTAGAGGCCGTCCTGAGGCGCCAACGCGTCACGCACCGATGGGCTGCGCAGGCTGACGCCGATGATGCCGTAGGGGCCGAAGCGCCGCTCGAGCAGATCCTCGACATAGACGGCCTGGTGCGCACGGTGAAAGGCGCCGATGCCGATATGGACGATTCCCGCCGTGAGCTCCGCCCGGTCATAACGCGGACGCGCGACATGGAGCGGTGCCGCGGCGAGGCTGCGCGCGCCGAGGCGAGGCCGCCCCTCGCTTGCGCGCCGGGCTTGCGGGGCGGCCGTCACAGCTTATAGGCCTTCTTGACGAGGTTATAGGCGAGGTCCACCGCTACCTCGCGCGCCTCGTCCTCGTCGAGGCGGTGGTCGGCGACAAGCTCGGCGAGATAGGCGCAATCCACGCGCCGCGCCACATCGTGGCGCGCCGGGATGGAGAGGAAGGCGCGCGTGTCGTCGTTGAAGCCGACGGTGTTGTAGAAGCCGGCGGTCTCCGTTACCGCCTGGCGATAGCGCCTCATGCCCTCGGGGCTGTCATAGAACCACCAGGCGGGACCGAGCTTGAGGGCGGGATAGACCCCCGCGAGCGGCGCCAGCTCGCGGGCGTAGCTCGTCTCGTCGAGGGTGAAGAGGATGATGCTGAGATTGCGCTCGGTGCCGAAGCGGCCGAGCAGCGGCTTCAAGGCGTGCACGTAATCGGTCGCCATGGGGATATCGAAGCCCTTGTCGCGGCCGAAGGCACGATGGATCGCCGGGCTATGGTTGCGGAACGAGCCCGGATGAATCTGCATCACCAGCCCGTCCTCGAGGCTCATCTGCGCCATCTCGGTCAGCATCTGCGCGCGGAAGAGCTCGGCCTCGGCCGCGGTGCAGCCGCCGCGGCGGATCTTGTCGAAGAGGGCTTCCGCCTCCCGTGCCGGAAGATCGGCGGTCCGCGCAGTGGGATGGCCGTGATCGGTCGAGGTGGCGCCCATTGCTATGAAGAATTGGCGCCGCTCCGCCAGCGCCTCGAGATAGCCCGTCCAGGTCGCGGTGTCCTTGCCGGTGATCGCGCCGAGCTTGGCGAGATTGTCCGAGAAGCCGTCGAATTCCGGATCGACCACCGGATCGGGCCGATAGGCGGTGACGACACGCCCGCGCCACCCGCTCGCCTTGAGCCGCTTGTGGTGCTGGAGCGGATCGAGAGGGGACTCGGTCGTGGCGAGGACCTCGATATTGAAGCGCTCGAAGAGCGCGCGGGGGCGGAACTCCGGCCGCGCCAGGCAGGCTTCGAGATGATCGTAGATCGCATCCGCCGTCGCGGCGGAAAGCCGCTCCTCGACGCCGAAAACCTCGACCAGCGCGTGCTCGAACCAGAGCCGCGACGGCGTGCCTCTGAAGAGATGGAAATTCTCGGCGAAGAGGCGCCAGATCCGTCGCGGCTCCGCCTCGACCGGCCCGCCGTCGCTGCGCGGCACGCCCAGGCTTTCCAGGGGAATGCCCTGGCTGAACAGCATGCGAAAAATGTAGTGGTCGGGAACGATGAAGAGTGTCGCCGGATCGGGAAAGGGCTCGTTCTCGGCGAACCAGGCCGGATTCGTGTGGCCGTGGGGGCTCACGATGGGCAGGTCGCGCACTTCCGCATAGAGCCGGCGCGCAATCGCGCGCGCTTCCGTCCCCGGCGGGAAGAGACGGTCGGGATGCAGGCGCAAGGCCGATCGGCGCGTGCTTCTCAGCGTCGCTTCCATGGCATTTGTTGCGGCAATCGGGTCAACGGGTGATTTCGCGGCGCGGCAGAGCGGATGCTCGCACAGCGTTGAACGCACCGCTGCAGCCCGCGGTGTGGCACCCGTGACACGGCAATTGTCGTCCTCCCGGTTTTATGCTCTTCTGGTCAGGTGGTAAGGCCAGTACTTAACAAGCCGCCGGCGCCTTGTCAAACGGGTGATGACGATGGGAGTGTGCAGTCAGGCGCGGACGACGTGGCTGGCCCAGCGCAGCCGGGTCGCCGGCCGCCATGTCGGAACAAGGGCGTCGCGGTGGACGTTTATAATGCGCCTCGGGCGCGATCCAGGAAGGTAAAGATCGGGGCGCGGCCGCGACAGGGATGTAATTTCGACGAGGCGGCGAGGCTTGTCGCCGATGTTGGCTTTCCGCTTCGCGAAATCGTAGTAATATGCTGAGGACGCAACGGGAGAGGGAGTAGCCGCTTGGCAAGGCTCGGATCCAAATGAGGGTCGATAACGACCCCACGGGGCTCCCGTTTCCGGCACAGGCATAGAAACTCCAGGGAGGCAAATGCCATGGGTGTGACACGACGGAGAGTAATCAAGACGGCGGCACTGGCGACAGCGTCGGTGGTCGCAGCGCCTTTCGTGCGCGGCGCCTATGCGGCAGGCAAGCTATCGCTCGGCTGCTGGGACCACTGGGTCCCCGGCGCCAATGCGACCTTCACCAAGCTCTGCAATGAGTGGGGCGCCAAGAATCACGTCGAGATCCAGATCGACTACATCACCTCGCAAGGCGAGAAGGACAAGCTGACCGCGGCGGCGGAGGCCCAGGCGGGCGCCGGCCACGACATCATGACGCACCGCGACTGGAACATCACGGTGCATCGCCGGGTGCTCGAGCCGATCAGCGACGTCGTCGACGGCCTGGTCAAGCAATACGGCCCGATCAGCCCGGTCGCCGAGTATCTCGCCAAGCATGGCGGCACCTGGTACGGCGTGCCGACGACCTGCGGCAGCCAGGTCAAGCCCTGCTGCTCGCGCATCGATCTCTATAAGAAGTATTGTGACCTCGACGTCACCAAGATCTTCCCGGGCCCGGGCCAGCCGCGCGACCAGAAGTTGATCGATACCTGGACCTGGGATCTCTATCTCTCGACCGCCGAGAAGCTCTTCAAGGGCGGCTATCCGGTCGGCCTGCCGATGGGCCAGACCAGCGACGCGATCGACTGGACGGGCGCCCTCTTCAAGTCCTTCGGCTCGGTGATGATCGACGAGAAGGATCAGATCAAGGTCGACTCGCCCGAGACGCGGCAGGCCCTCGAGTTCATGACCAAGCTGATGGCGGTGAACCCGCCCGAGGTCTACGCCTGGGACGATGCCGGCAACAACCGGTGGCTCATCTCGGGCAAGGGCTCCGGCATCATGAATCCGCCGAGCGCCTGGACCGTCGCCGTGCGCGACAACCCCAAGGTGGGCGAGCAGTGCTGGACTCATGCGATGCCGCGCGGGCCCAAGGGCCGCTTCGTCGGTCAGCTTCCGATCTTCTACGGTATCTGGAACTTCTCGAAGAACAAGAGCGCGGCCAAGGACCTTCTCACCTTCGTCTCGCAGAAGGACTCCTCGCGCCAGCTCGTCGCCGCGTCCAACGGCTACGATCTGCCGTCCTTCAAGAGCTTCTACGATTTCGATACCTGGAAGGAAGTCAAGCCGCCGCCGGGGACCGTCTACAACTATCCGCCCCGCGACGACGAGGAGACCAGCATGGCCGGCTGGCCGGCGCGGCCGGATGTGGGCGCCCAGATCTACAACCAGGCGCTCCAGACGGTGATGGTCTCGAAGGTGACCCAGGGCAAGCAGAAGATCGACGACGTCATCAAATGGGCGTCGAACGAGCTCGAAGGCTATCTCCGCACCTAGTCGCGGATGCGGGAGTCGGGATTGAGGCTGGGAGGGCGCGCTCCGCGCGGAGCGCGCACCTCCGGGCCGTCGATGGACGGCCGGCCGCCGGCTGGTCGAATGAGAGCCGGCGCAACAGCAGGACGTAGGCACCATGGTTGACGCAGTTCGCGAGTCTGTGAGCGTACCGACGCCGTCGGGCGCCGTGCCGGCGGCGCGCCGCGGGCGAAGCGGGCTCCGCCGCATGATGGGGCGGCGCTCCACCATCGCCTTCCTCATGTGCCTGCCGTTGCTCTTGATCATCGCCTTCCTGGTCGTCTATCCGGCGGGCTACTCGATCTATCTCTCGACCCTCAACAAGTCGCAGACCAAGTTCCTCGGCCTCGGCAATTTCAGCTTTCTGCTCAGCCGCAACACCTTCTGGATGGTGGTCGAGCAATCGACGATCTTCGCGGTCAGCGCCGTGTTCTTCAAGGCGGTGATCGGCCTCATCACCGCGCATCTGGTCAACAACCTGCCGAGCAAGGGTCAGCGCAAGTGGCGCGGCATGCTGCTGGTGCCCTGGGTGATGCCGCTGGCGCTCTCCACCCTCGGCTGGTGGTGGATGTTCGATCCGACCCACAGCGCCTTCAACTGGATCATCCGCTCTCTCGGCGGAACCGAGATCCCGTGGCTCAGCGATCCTTACTGGGCGCGCTTCTGCGTCATCCTCGTGAATGTCTGGTACGGCGCGCCGTTCTTCCTCATCATGTATCTCGCGGCGTTGAAATCGGTGCCCGAGCAGCTCTACGAGGCCGCGGCCATCGACGGCGCCAATGCCTGGCAGCGCTTCATCCACGTCACCCTGCCGATGATGCGCAACATCATTGCCATCACCGTGCTGTTCTCGCTGATCGTCACCTTCGCCAATTTCGACATCGTGCAGATCATGACGGCGGGCGGGCCGCGCGACATGACCCACGTCTTCGCCACCTATGCCTTCCTGGAAGGCATCCGCGTTGGCGACATTCCGCTCGGCGCCTCGGTCTCGCTCTTCATGTTCCCCATCCTCGGCATCGCCGCCGTCTTCATCCTGCGCGGGGTGCGCAGGCGCGTAAGGGAGATCTGATGACCGCGAGCACCGTCGTCGTCGGCTCGCAGCGCCGGATCGGCCTGCGCGCCAGCCTCAAGCGCAATCGGCGCTGGGCCTTGATCCTGTCCTATGCCTTCCTGATCCTCTTCGCGATCTTCTTCCTCACGCCGCCCTATTACATGATTGTCACCTCGCTCAAATCGAACGCCGAGGTGGCGCGGATGGCGACGAGCCCCTGGATCATCGCCGACGGGGTGACCCTCGAGCACTTCAAGACGCTGCTCTTCCAGACGGATTTTCCCATCTACTTCAAGAACACCGTGATCGTCACCCTGTGCGTCGTGGCGATCACCATGGTGGTGAGCGTGCTCGCTGCCTTCTCGCTTGCGCGCATGAAGTTCTGGGGCTCGGGGATGCTCGCGACGGGCATCTTCCTCACCTATCTCATTCCCGATTCGCTGCTCTTCATCCCGCTCTTCCAGATCGTGCGCGGGCTCGGCCTCCTCAATAATTTCTGGGGCATGGTGCTGGTCTATCCGACGCTCACGGTGCCGTTCTGCACCTGGATCATGATCGGCTATTTCTCCAGCATCCCGAAAGAGCTCGACGAGGCGGCGGTGATCGACGGTGCCAATCACATGCAGATGCTGTTCAAGATTTTCATACCCGTGGCGCTGCCGGGAATCATCGCGGCGATGATCTTCGCCTTCACCGTCTCCTGGGCCGAGTTCGTCTATCCGATGGCCTTCCTCTATAGCTCCGGCCAGCAGGTGCTGACGGTCGGGACGGTGACCAGCCTGATCCGCGCCGACGTCTATCAATGGGGCATGCTGATGGCGGGCTGCCTGCTTGCCGCAGCACCTCCGCTCGTCATCTACGCTTTCCTCATGGACTATTACATCGCCGGCCTGACGGCGGGCGCCACCAAGGGATGATCCGAGACGGAAACGAGAACGGCCGCGCGTGAAAGCGGCGCGTCAAGACGGAACAGGAGCGTTACGCATGGCTGAAGTTGCCCTTCGCAGGGTCGTGAAGGCTTTCGACGAAGTTCAGGCCGTCCGCGGCATCGATCTCGACATCGCCGACAAGGAGTTCGTCGTGCTGGTGGGGCCGTCGGGCTGCGGCAAGAGCACGACCTTGCGCATGATCGCGGGGCTCGAGGAGGCCAATTCGGGCGACATCCTCATCGGCGGCGAGCTGGTCAACGACGTGCCGCCCAAGGACCGGGACATCGCCATGGTGTTCCAGAACTACGCGCTCTACCCGCACATGACCGTCTACGAGAACATGTCGTTCGGGCTTCGCCTCAAGAAGTTCCCCAAGGCCGAGATCAAGCAGCGCGTCGAGAACGCGGCGCGCATCCTCGACATCACCGAGCTCCTCGACCGCCGGCCCAAGCAGCTCTCGGGCGGCCAGCGCCAGCGCGTCGCCATGGGCCGCGCCATCGTGCGCAATCCCAAGGTGTTCCTCTTCGACGAGCCGCTCTCGAATCTCGACGCCAAGCTGCGGGTGCAGATGCGCACCGAGATCAAGCGCGTGCATCAGAAGGTCAAGACCACGACGGTCTACGTCACCCACGACCAGGTCGAGGCGATGACCTTGGCCGATCGGGTGGTGGTGATGAATGGCGGCCGCATCGAGCAGATCGCGGCGCCCAACGAGCTCTATCACAAGCCGAAGACCCGCTTCGTCGCCGGCTTCATCGGCTCGCCGGCGATGAATTTCCTACCCTGTAATCTCGTCGTGAACGGGGACGCGCTGAGCGTTCGCTTGAGCGACAAGCTGACTTTGCCGATCCCGGCCGACCGCACCGAACGCTATAAGCCCTATGCTCGCAGTGATCTTGTCTTCGGCTTGAGGCCCGAGCACATCACCGAATCTCGCGGCGCCGAGAAGCCGGGGCAGGTGGAGTTCTCCATGCAGATCGACGTGGTCGAGCCGATGGGCATGGAGACGCTGGTCTACTACACGGTGAACGGCACCGAGGTCTGCGCCCGCGTGGCGCCCCATGCGGCACCTCCCGCCGGCGGCACGATGCGGCTCCTCGCCGATCTCAACCATATGCACCTGATCGATACCAAATCGGATCTCGTGCTGTAGTGCGCTTCCCCCGCGGCCGGCTCAGCCGGCCTCGGGCTCCGGCTCCGGCTCGAGGGTGAAGAGCTCCTGCGGCCGCCCGACGCCGCGCAGCGCGTAGCGCCCGACCGAGACGATGCGCCCGCGCTCCTCACCCGCCGCAGCGACGAAGGCATCGGAGAGGAGGACCTCCTGGTCCGCCGAGCGGCACATCGCGGCGATGCGGCTCACCTCGTTCACGGCGGGGCCGACCACCGTAAAGTCGAGGCGGTCTTTGCTGCCGACATTGCCGTAGAACACCTCGCCGACGTGGAGGCCGAGATACATGTGGGTGGTGGGAAGGCCGCCCTGGGCGCGGCGGCGGTTGAGCTCGTCGATGTTGCGGCGGGCCGCCGAGGCGGCGGCAAGCGCAGCATTGCAGGCGCGCTGGCGCTCCTCGGCGCGGAAGATGGCGAGGATGCCGTCGCCCATCAGCTTGAGCACGTCGCCGCCTGCATCGTGGATCGCCGAGATCACCGCCTCGGCGTAATCGTTGAGCAGCGGAATGATCTGCTCGGGCGGTGCCGTGTCGGTAATCCGGGTATAGCCGCGGAGATCGCTGAACCAGAGCACGGCGCCGATCCGCTCGGCGATGCCGCGCATGATGCGGCCGCTCAAGACGCGCCGCCCGGCATCGCGCCCGAGATAGGTCTCGACCAGCGTGCCAGCGATCTGGCCGAGCGAGACGCATTTGACCGCCAAGGCGAGCGACGGCGCCAGCGCGCGAATCGCCGCGAGATGCGCCTCCTCGAAGCCGGCCGGCGCCGCGGTGGCCCAGGATGTCATGACGCAGTCCATCTCGCCGATCACGCCGCCCTCGCTGAAGCGCGTCACGATTCCGATGTAGTCGGTCATGCCGGCGTCGCGCAGCTCCACGAAGATCGGGAAGTCGTAAGGCGATTCGCCGTCAAGGCGGCAATGCAGCATCGACTCGCCCGATTGCAGGAGATGGTAGAACGGGCTGCTCCGCCAGGCGACCGCCGCCGGGCCTTCCTCGTTCGAGCGGCCATATTCCGAGACGGTGGTCACCGCCTCACCCTGCTGCCAGCGGACCACGCGGCCCTCATAGACGGGGTGCAGGGTATCGACGACGAGCTGGACTCGGCCGAGCGGCAGGCCGGCGGCGACAACGCGCTCGCAGAAGCCCTCAAGCAGATCCCGCTCGGAACGGCCTGCCAATCCTGCTTCGGTAAGCCAGGCAACGAGCTCGGTCGTACGCGCGTCGTGCATGAGCCCATTATGGCGTCCCCGGCGCGCGAAATCAGCAGCCGATCGGCGACGAGGCGATGCGGTGCATCGGGGCCTTGCGCGAAGGCCGGATTTGCCGAACACTCCTTGGCGGCGAATCGCAATCGATCGCCGCGACTGAAGGGGAGGAAGAGATGGCCGTCATCGACGAGCACCACCGGAATCGCATGCGCGCCACGCGCGCTCTTCGCCGTCGCCTGTGCAGCGCGGCCGCGGCGACCGGCCTCGCGGCTGCCGCCTTGGCGCTGCTGCTGCCGGGTACTTCGGCCTGGTCGAAGGCGAAAGAGCCGCCCGCCTGCGCCGCGATCACGTTCCGGCCGCTGCCCCAGGGCCTCAACGACGGCGACCAGGATGCCGGCCTCTACAAGTCCCGCTTCGGCCGCATCGTCGTGAAGGGGACGGTCAAGGGCGGCCAGGTCGAAACCTATTTCGTCACCCTCAACGGCGCGCGCCCCGCCGAGGCGGCAAGCCTGCCCAAGAGCGTCGCGACCTGTGCTGCGGCCAAGCACTTGCCGGCGCCGGGCAAGGCCGCCGGCGCCTGCACGGGGGATCATCTCCGGGTGCTGGTCGATCATTCCGGCGACAAGCGCTACATTCTTCTCTACGCTCACCAGTCGGGCGGCTGGGAGCTCTGCAGCGCCGGCACGGCCTGATCGGCGGCGGTCACGGGCAGCGCCCGTGGCACCGATGATCGGCAGAGAGAGGGACGAGCCCTGATGACAGGGTCGCGGAAGAGGGTCGGCGTCATCGGCGCCGGGATCGTCGGGATCGCCACGGCGAGCTATCTTCAGCGCGACGGGCACGAGGTCTTCGTCGTCGACCCCGACCCGCCGGGCCGCGGTGCCTCCTTCGGCAATGCCGGCTGCTTCAATTCCTCCTCGATCGTGCCCATGGCCATGCCGGGGACCCTGCGCAAGGTGCCGGGCTGGCTTCGCGATCCTTTGGGACCGCTGGCAATCCGCTGGCGCTATCTGCCGACCCTCGCCCCGTGGCTCATCCGCTTCATTCGCGCCGGAACCCCAGGGCGGGTCGAAGCCCAGGCGCGCGCCCTGGCCGGGCTCCTGGGCCCATGCCTGGAGGCGCTCGCGCCGCTGGTGAAGGAGGCCGGCGCTCAGGACCTCGTCCGCCGCCTCGGCCATCTCGTGGTCTATCGCTCCGACGGGGCGCTGGCCAAGGATCACGCGGCGCTCGAGCTGCGCCGGCGCAACGGCATCACTTGGGAAACCCTCGATGCCGACGCGCTGCGCCAGTTCGATCCCGCGCTCTCGCGCGACTATACCCGCGGCGTCCTCTTCACCGCGAACGGGCACACGGTTGATCCCCAGGGGCTGGTCGCCAGGCTCGCCGAGGCCTTCCAGCGCCGCGGCGGCACGCTCCACGCCACCCGCGCGCTCGGCTTCGCTCTCGACGGCGCGCGACTGCGCGCCATCCGCACCGAGGCGGGAGAGCTGCCGGCGGATGCCGCGGTGGTGGCGGCGGGCGCCTATTCCAAGCGCCTGGCTGCGGCCCTCGGTGATGATGTGCCGCTCGAGACCGAGCGCGGCTATCACCTGATGATTCGCGACCCGGAAGTCGCACCGCGCGTGCCCACCAACGATGCCGAGGGCAAGTTCGTCGTCACGCCAATGGCGAGCGGGCTGCGTTTCGCGGGCACGGTCGAGCTGGCCGGGCTTAAGGCGGCGCCGGATTGGCGTCGCGCCCATATGCTGCTCACGCAAGGCCGCCGCCTCTTTCCCGGCCTCGCCGCGCATTATTCGCCGGCGCGCCTCTCCGTTTGGATGGGCCACCGGCCGAGCCTGCCCGATTCCCTGCCGGTGCTCGGCCCGTCGCGCCGCTCCCCGGACGTGCTCTATGCCTTCGGCCATGGCCATGTCGGCATGACCGGGGCGCCGATGACGGGGAGGGTGATCGCGGCACTCGTCGCGGGCCGGCCCGCCGGCCTCGACCTCGCGCCTTTCCGGCCCGGCCGCTTCGCTTAGAATGGGGCCGTGATTTTTAGCGCTGCGCCCGTGGGGCGCGGCAAGGGAGTCGGATGGCAGAGCCACTCCTCGAATATCGGCATGTCGGGATGAGCTATGGCGACTTCCGCGCGCTGCACGATATCAGCGAGCGAGTCTATAAGCGCGAATGCGTGGTGATCTGCGGGCCGAGCGGCTCGGGGAAAAGCTCGCTCCTCCGCTGCACCAACGGGCTCGAGCGGTTCCAGGAGGGCGACATCGTCGTCGACGGCACGAGCTTGCGCGGTTGCCGCGATCTGCCGCGCCTGCGCGCGCGCATCGGCATGGTGTTCCAGCAATTCGACCTCTACCCCCACATGACCTGCCTCAGGAACCTGACGCTGGCCCCGATGAAGGTCCTGGGCTGGTCCCGGGCCGCGGCGGAGGCGAAGGCCGAGGCGCTGCTGGAGCGCTTCGGCATCCGCGACCAGGCGCGCAAATACCCGGCGGAGCTCTCGGGCGGCCAGCAGCAGCGCGTGGCGATCTGCCGCTCGCTGATCCTCGAGCCCAAGCTGATGATGTTCGACGAGCCGACCTCCGCCCTCGATCCCGAGATGGTCGGCGAGGTGCTCCAGGTCATCCGCGACCTCGCCTGCGACGGGATGACGATGCTGATCGTCACCCACGAGATGCGCTTCGCCCGCGACGTGGCCGACCGCGTCCTCTTCATGGCGGAGGGGCGCATCCTCGATCGCGGCGACGGCGCGAGCTTCTTCGCGCAGCCGAGCCATCCGCGGACGAGGCAGTTCCTGGCGCGGATCGGCGGTAGCTGACTCCGCCGCCCGGCGAAGGCTCGGCGGATATGAATATTGAACGGGAGGCTCACATGACAAAGCGAAAAGACAGCAACACGGCGGCACCGGCAGGAATGGTGAGCCGGCGGCGATTCGTCGCCTCGGCCGGGCTCGGTCTCGGGGCTCTGGCGATGCCGGGGGCCGCGCGGGCTCAAGGGGCGACCGGCAGCGAGGACACGCTCGATCGGATCAAGCGCACCGGCGTCTTCAACCTCGGCGCCCGCGAGGCGACGCCGCCTTACGGCTACAAGGACGCCGCGGGCAAATATGTGGGCTTCGCGACGGAGATCGCCCAGGCCATCCACGCCAATGTCGAGAAGGCGCTGGGAAGCTCGATCAAGCTCAACTACATCCCGGTGACGAGCGAGACGCGCATTCCCCTGCTGCAGAACGGCACCATCGACATGGAGGCGGGTGCCACGGTCGTCACCCAGGCGCGCGTCGAGGTCGTCGACTTCTCCGTGCCCGACTTCCTCACCGCGACCGAGGTGCTGGTGCCGGCGGACAGCCCGATCAAGTCCCTTGCCGACCTTGCGGGCAAGCGGATCGGCGTTCCCCAGGGCGGGCTCGAGGAGGCGGCCTATCGCGAGCTCAACGCGAAGGGGAGGCTCAAGCCGCCGGTCACGACCGTCGGCTTCCCCGACCATCCCCAGGGCTTCACCGCACTGCAAACGGGCTCCATCGACGCCTATAGCTCCGACGGACCCATCCTCTATGGCATGAAGGACAAGGCGGCGGACAAGGCGAAATGGCGGGTCTTCGATCCCGGGATCAACACCTTCCTGCAAGCCTTTCCGCTGCGGCCCGAGAGCTCGAAATTCAAGCGCATCGTCGACCTCACCATCGTGCGGCTCTGCGCGAGCGGCGGCTGGGACAAGCTCTACGAGAAATATTTCGGCCCGCAGGGCGTGGCGCCGTTTCCCCAGACGGAGGCTCTCAAGACGCTCGTCGTCATGAACGCCTGGCCGCCGCGCTGAGCGGCGCGAGGGCGCGCGCATGCCGGCGGGACTCGATTGGTCGGTGCTGTGGCGCGAGCCCTATGGCGAGATGGTGCTGAATGCGGTGCTGACGACGATCGAGCTTTCCCTCGCCTCGTGGGTCCTGGCGCTCGTCATTGGCACCCTTGCCGGCCTCGCGCGCGAATCGCCCCATCGCAGCGTCCGCCTTCTCGCGGCAGCTCATGTCGAGATCTTCCGCAACATCCCGCTCCTGGTGCAGCTCTTCTTCGTCTATTACGTGCTGCCGCGCCTCCTGCCGATGCCCCTGCGGCGGGAGCTCTTCCATCTCGGCTGGGAGATGGGCAGCGCCATCCTCACGCTCTCGCTCTATACCTCGGCGAAAGTCGCCGAGCATGTGCGCGCCGGGCTCAATGCGGTGAGCCGCCAGGTGCGATGGGGCGCTCTCTCGACCGGGCTCACCTGGTGGCAGGCGCAGCGCTATGTCATCGCGCCCCTCCTGCTGCGCGTCATCGTGCCGAGCCTCACCTCCGAATTCGTCACGGTCTTCAAGAGCTCGTCCCTGGCGATGACCGTCGGCGTGGTCGAGACCTCCTATCTCACCCAGGAGATCGGCTTCCAGACCTTCCATTGGATCGAGTCCAATACCCTCGGCACGGGCGTCTATCTCGCCTGCGCCTGGAGCGTCGCGGGGATCATGGCCGTCGTGGAGCGCCACACGCGCGTGCCGGGCTTCCTTCGCCGCGGGAGCGGGCAGGGATGATAGCGCTTCTCGACAATCTGGGCACGCTCCTCTTCGCCTTCGTCGTCTACAACCTGCGCCTCACGATCAGCGCCGTCGCCATCGCGCTGCCGATCGCCTGCCTCTTCGCGGTGGGGCGCCTCTCGCGCTTTCCTCTCGTCCATTATCCCGTCACCGCTTACGTGAATGTCCTGCGCAGCAGCCCGCTCCTCATGATCATGTTCTGGGCGTATTACACGGGACCGATGATCACCGGCCGCCCGAGCTCGGCCTACGACGCCGCGCTCGTGGCGCTCGCCGCCTTCGAGGTCGCCTATTTCACCGAGATCGTGCGCGCGGGCATCCAATCCATCGCCGTGGGGCAGCGACTCGCCGGCCTCGCCACGGGGCTGACGCCGGCTCAGGTGACGGTCTTCATCATCCTGCCCCAGGCGCTCCGCCGCATGGTGCCGTCGCTCCTGACCCAGAGCATCATCGCGTTTCAGGATTCGACGATCGCCAGCATCATCGGCGTCTCCGACGTGTTTCAATCCACCAACATCATCAACGCCCGGGAGCAGCGGCCGATCGCGCTCTACACGGCGCTCGCGGTCATGTATTTCGTCATCTGCTTCGCCCTGAGCCGCTGGGTACGCCGGCTCGAGGCGCGCACGGCGCGCCGCATCGCCGGGACGGCTTAGGGATAAAGGATCCCTCAGCCGCGCCGCGCCGCCTCGATCGCGGCGACGTCAATTTTCTTCATCTCCATCATCGCTTCAAATGCGCGCCTTGCTTCATCGCCGCCGGCAGCGAGCGCCTCGGTCAGCACGCGCGGCGTGATTTGCCAGGAGACGCCCCATTTGTCCTTGCACCAACCACACGCGCTTTCCTGGCCGCCATTGCCGACGATGGCGTTCCAGTAGCGGTCGGTCTCCTGCTGATCATCAGTGGCGATCTGGAACGAGAAGGCTTCGTTATGCTTGAACGCGGGGCCGCCATTGAGGCCGAGACAGGGGATGCCGGCGACGGTGAACTCGACCGTCAGCACATCGCCCGCCTTGCCGGACGGGTAGTCGCTGGGAGCGCGGTGGATGGCGCCCACCGAGCTGTTGGGAAACGTCGCAGCATAGAAGCGGGCTGCAGCCTCTGCGTCCTTGTCGTACCATAGGCAGATCGTGTTCTTGGCAATCGCCATTGCGTATCCTCTCGCTTTTGAAGCCAATTCCGGCCCGATTTCCCGCCCACGCGGAGGCGGTCGACAATCCCAACGGAGCGCCACGAATATCGAATTCGCTCGCGCCGTCTGACGCTCGGCCGGCAATGCCTGAACGGTTATAGCGGCATCGGGGTTGCCGCTTCCAGCAATAGGATAGGCAGCCTTATCGGACCCTCGTGGAGCGAATCCGACAGTTGCATCCGTTTTATTCGTCACCCCGGACAAGCCGTGCGGGAGCACGGCGCGATCCGGGGCCCATATGATGCCATTGCGCCATGGGCCCGGGCTTCCCCCGGATCAGGTCCGGGGTCGGCCGGGGCGACAGGGGGAATCGAAATGAGGGACGTTAATCACGAGCTTCCCTCGCGGCGGCGCAGGTGTCGCCGCGATCCCGGCTTGACGGCAGGCCGGCCGCAGATGAGATCGATTCCGGCGGCGGCCGTCGCCTCGAGAGCGGCGCGTTGCTCACCGGCGCGCGAGCGGAGCGCAAGCGTGTGGAGGACGGCCGCGGCGAGCCTCGCCAAGGCAGCGGAATCGGCATCGGCGCGGAGCTCACCCTGCCGCTGCGCCAAGCGGATGCGCGCCTCGATGGCCGCGTCAATCTCGCCGAGGGCTTCGGCCAGGGCCGCGCGCACCGCGGGATCGAGCACGGCCTCCGTCGCCGCCGTGCCGATCAGATAGCAGCCGCGCGCACCGTGCTCGCCGGAAAAATAGAGGGCGAGGGCCGTCGCGTAGAGGTGGCGGAGCGCCTCGCGGAGCGGGCGGTCCCCGGCGAGCGTCTCCTTGAGGGCGGCGCGCGCCGCCGCGCGATAGCGCTCCAGGGTCTCCAGATAGAGGGCGCGCTTGTCGCCGAAGGCGCCGTAAAGGCTCGGCCGATTCATTCCCGTCGCCGCGCTGAGATCGTCAAGGGAGGTCGCGGCGTAGCCCGCGTCCCAGAAGGTCTCCATCGCCCGCGCCAGGGCGGCGTCGGGATCGTAGGCGCGGGGGCGCCCCCGCCTCGGTACCAATTTTTGTACCATTCCGCAAAAAATCCTTGACCGCGACAATTTTATACGAGACGGTACAAAAAACAATCACTCAACCTGTCACCACGTCGTCGCTTGATCCTCGCGGTGACGGGGATGCGCTTCAACCGATCGCTTTGAAAGAACGATTCTATAGGAGGATGCCATGGAACTCTATTTTGCTCCGCTCGCCTGCTCGATGGCCACGCGGATCGCGCTCTACGAGGCCGGCGCGGTCGCCGATTACCACTATGTCGACCTGAAAGCGAAGCGCGTCGAGGACGGCACGGATTTCCTCGCCGTCAACCCGATGGGGCAGGTCCCGGTGCTGCGCCTCGACACGGGCGAGCTGCTCACCGAGAACCCGGCGGTGCTGCAATACGTCGCCGACCGCTATCCCGAGGCCGGGCTGGCGCCCGCAAGCGGATTGCCGCGCTACCGCTTGCAGCAATGGCTGAACTTCATCACCTCGGAGCTGCACAAGCGCGTCTTCACGCCGCTGCTCGACAGCAAGAGCCCGGAGGGAGCGAAGGCTTACGCGCGCGAGAAGGCGCCGCCGCGCTTCGCCCATCTCGCTGCCCATCTCGACGGCCGCGAGTTTCTGCTCGACCGTTTCACCGTCGCCGACGCCTATCTTGTGACGGTGCTCAATTGGGCGCGGCCGAGCGGGCTCGATCTCTCGTCCTGGCCGGCCGTGCTGGCCTATTTCCGCCGCATGCAGGAGCGGCCGAGCGTCGCCAAGGCCTTCGCCGAGGAGTTGGCGCTCTACAAGGAGGAGCAAGCGCGTCGCAGCGCGGCGTGACGACGCCGTATCGCGACCCGGGGCTAGGGATTGGCGGCCGGTGTCGTTTGCTGGTCTGACGGCGTCGATGGTGCGTTCCCAGGCGCCGGGCCCGGCGCCTGGGCGGGGGCGGGTGCCGAGGCCGCAGGCGCCGACACACTCGGCGTCGATGCCGGCGGCGACGGCGGGGATGTCGATGCCGAGGGTGTAGACGCTGCGTTTGCCGGCGCCGAATTCGAGGCCGGCGGATTCGCAGCGGAGGGCGTCTCGGCCGGTGTCGCTGCACTGGGTGCCGGCGTGGCCGCGCTCGACGGCGTCAACGGAATCGGCTGGGAAACGGCTTGGGGTGTCCCGACCGGGCTGGGAAGCCCCAGCACGCCGGTCACGGCCGGCAGCGCCCCGGCCGGGGTCGCGGGAACGGTCTTCGGAATCGTCGCGGCCGGCGTCGCCGGTGCGGCGCCTGGCGCCGGGCTCGACGGCGGCTGCGCACCCGAGGCCGGCGCGGTCACGGCCGCCGCCGGCGGCGTCGCGCTGGTTGCGGCGGCCTTGCTCTTCTCTTTCTCTTTTTCCTTGTCGTTGTCCTCGGCCTTCTTTCCCGTAGAGGGCGTTGCGGGCTCGTTCACCGTCACCGAGTAGTCGGGGACGATGCGCGCCTGATCGCCGGTGATGACGAGGACCTTCTGTCCGACCGGGATGGGCTCGGGCTCGCGCTGAGTGACCGAGAGCAGGTCGCCATTGGGCTTGCGCACGATGTATTCCCAGCCCGTGGTATCGCCGGTCGCGTGCTCGATCGTGGTGCCGACGACGCTGCCCACCAACGTGCCGCCGACGCCGCCCAGTGCGGAATAAATGCCGCCCGAATCGGCCTGCGCGCCGAGGATTCCACCGGCCGCACCGCCGGCCACGGCGCCGACGGTGCCGTTGGCGCTGATCTCGACCTGGCGGAAGCCGATGACGACGCCCGGCTCGACCTTGTTGGCCTTCTGCACGGCGCTGCTGCTATAGGTGTTCGGCGAGTAATCGGGCGAGCAGGCGAAAAGCGCGGCCACCGCCGCCGCGGACAGACAGAGCTTGGCGAGACGCAGCAAGAGGACACCCCCTCGGAAGCTGCGCGCTAGATATGAAATCGGCTCCGGGGTGTCACGGGACATTTTTGTGGTGGAATTTGGGCAGTCTCGCCACATTTGCGCGGTCGAGCAGGTGCGCAGAGCGTGATCTCACTCCGCCGCGCGCCAAATGCCGGTCCGCTCGGTGGTCGGCGCATAATCGATGAAGGCGCCGCGCAGGGGAAACGCGCCGCGGCGGCGCCAGCCGCGCGCGAGACGAAAACGCCACAAGCGCTCCGCGCCCTCGATGCGGCGCGCAGCCTCGCCGCTCCAGTCGATTTCCACCGTTCCTTGCAATTGCAGCAGGTCGCCGCGCGCGAAATCGATGAAGAGCAGTGATCCGCGCGGCTCGCCGAGAAGATTGCCGAGGGTGTTGAAATAGCGGTTGCCGCGGAAATCGGGAATGACGAGCGCATCGCCGTCGAGATGGGCGAAGCCGGGCCGGCCGCCGCGATGGGAGATATCGGCGCCTCCCGCGGCGCCGCTCTCCGGGCGCGCCTTGCTCGCGACGAGCAAGGTATCGGCCTTCGCGATCAGCCGCCGCGTCTCGTCGTCGAAGGCGGCAAAGGATTCCGCATCGCTCGGCATGGCGGATGCCGGTTGCATGTCGCGGCGCTGGATGTATTGCGGGCAATTGCCGAAGCTCTGCCGCACGGCGACGGTGAGGCCGGCTGCATCCAGGGCGGCGATCCGTCCATTGGCGCGATTGCGCCGCCGCGTGCCGAAATCGATGCCGAGGACGCCGATCTCGCGCCCGAGAGTGAAGCCCGCCGCGGCGGGATCGCTGCGATCCGGCAGCGCCTCGATGCGTAGGGTCACCGGGTCCGGGGAATGGACGAAGCCGGGCGCGCCGGTCAGCGCCGTCGCGATCGGCCAGCCCTCGTCGTCGATGGCGCCGATGAAGAGATAGGGCAGCAGCGCGAAGAAGCTGCGATGCTGGTCGGGCATGAAGCTCCGGATGCCGCCGCCGCTCGCGCCAGCGCCGGCAAGCGCCTGGGCGGCGAGCTCGTCTGCATGGAAGGGCGAAGGGATCATCGGTGTCTCAGCTCTTTTGCGGTATTGGGGACGCCGGCATCGCCTTGAATTTGGGCAGCGCCTCGATGCGGCGCAGCCAGGCCTGCACGGCGGGATAGGGGTCGAGAGCGATGCCGCCCTCGGGCGCATGGGCGACGTAGGAATAGCAGGCGAGGTCGGCGATCGTCGGATACTCGGCCGCCAGATAGCGGCGCTCGGCGAGATGCGCCTCCATGAAGCGCAGAAACCGCTCGGCGATCACGGCCGCCCGCGCGGGATCGCCCTCCATTCCCCATTGCGCCACCATGCGCGCCGTCGCCGGCCCGTACATCACCTCGCCCGCGGCGATCGAGAGCCAGCGCTGAACCCGGGACGCCGCAACGGGCTCCTCGGGTAGCCAGGGGCCTCCGGGCGCGTAACGCTTCGCGAGGTAGACCAGGATGGCGTTGCTATCGGCGAGCACCAGCTCGCCATCCTCCAGGACAGGGATCTGGCCCAGGGGATTGAGCCGGCGCCGGAACGCCTCGCTGCGCCTCACCTCGGCGGGCGCCGGCACGAGCCGGTAGGGCAGGCCGAGCATCAGCAGGAGCAGCTCGACCCGGTGGGTATGGCCGGAGAGCGGGGTGCCGTGGAGCGTGATATCGGGAGTGGTCATGGGGCCTCCTGAAAGCGAGGCGGCTATGTTATCGTTGCCAAATCCAATGAGAACTCGGCAAAATGGAAAGTCAGAATTTCGAGAATTGGAATAATCATGGATCGCCTCGACGAGCTGGCGATTTTCGTCGCGATCATCGACGCGGGGAGCCTCGCCGGCGCGGCCCGTCGCCTGCGCCGCTCGCCGCCGGCGGTGACCCGCGCTCTCGCGGCCCTCGAGGCCCGCATCGGCCTGCGCCTCGTCGAGCGCACGACGCGGCGCCTGTCGCCCACGGAAGCGGGTCGCAGCCTGGCGGAGCGGGCGAGGGCCCTCCTGACCGATTACGACATCGCGGTGACGGGCGTCGCCAGCGCGCCGCTGCGGGGCCTGTTGCGGGTGACGGCGCCGGTGCAGTTCGGCCGCCGCCATGTGGCGCCCGTGGTGACCGGATTCCTCGACGCCTTTCCCGAGATGCAGGTCGAGCTCGTGCTCAATGACCGCAATCTCGACCTCATCGAGGAAGGGCTCGACGTGGCGGTGCGGATCGGGCCGCTCTCGGATTCCGCCCTCGTGGTGCGGCGGGTGGGCTCCGTCCGCCGCGTCACTGTCGCCAGTCCCGCCTATCTCGCGCGGCGCGGCATCCCGCGGGCACCGTCGGAGCTCGTCCGTCACGACATCATCTTCGGGACCTCGCGCTCGGGGCTGCTGGAATGGCGCTTCGGCCCGTCGCCGCGTGGTTCCTTGGTGCGATTGGCGCCGCGGCTCCTCGTCAACGAGATCGAGGCGCAGCTCGTCGCCGCGCGGGCGGGACGGGGCATCGCGCGCGTCCTCTCCTATCAGGTCGCGGACGATCTCGCGGCGGGAACGCTGGTGCGCCTGTTGCGGGATTTCGAGCCGCCGCCCTTGCCGGTGCAGCTCGTCACCCAGAGTCGCAGCCAAAGAGCGCCGAAGGTGCAGGCCTTCCTCGACTACGCCGCGGAGGCGTTCCGCGGCTTGCCCGTCATCCGCCCGGAGGAGCGCAATTGAGCCGAGAAATCGGGCGTGTAGAGCCCCCTCACAAGAACCCGATCGACAGCCAGGGTGCTGCGGCGACGATGACGAGGGCGAGGAACAATGCCCCGAGATAGGGCCAGACGCGGCGCATGGAGTCGTCGGGGGAGACGCGGCCGATGACGCAAGCCGCGTAGAAGCCGACGCCGAAGGGCGGCGCGAAGAGGCCGAGGCCCATGGCGAGGATCACGACCATGGCGTAATGCACCTCGTGCACGCCGATGGCGCGCGCCACGGGAAAGAGGAGCGGGCCGAAGAGCACGATGGCGGGAATGCCCTCGAGCACGCTGCCGAGCACGACGAAGACAAGGATGGAGACGGCGAGGAAGCCCGCCTTGCCGCCGGGGGCGCCCGCCATGGTGGCGACGAGCTGGTGGGAGAAGCCGGATTGGGTCAGCGCCCAGGCCATCGCCGTCGCCGTGCCGATGATGAGGAGGATGGCCCCCGAGAGCGAGGCGGTCTCGATGAGGATCGGATAGAGCCGGCGCCAATCGAATTGGCGATAGACGCAGAGCCCGACGACGAAGGTGTAGACCACGCCGACGGTCGAGACCTCCGTCGCCGTCGCCACACCCTCCACCACCGCGGCGCGGATGACGAAGGGAAGGATCAGGGCCGGCAGGGCGACGATGAAGGCGCGCAGCACCTCGCCGCCGCGCGCGCGGCGGACATGGCTCAGATCCTCCTTGCGCGAGCGAAAGAAGCAGACGACGACAAGCGCGAGGGCGCCCACCGCCGCGGGGACCAGCCCGCCGGCGAAGAGCGCCGCGATGGAGACGCCGGTCACCGAGCCGATGGTGATGAGGACGAGGCTCGGTGGGATCGTCTCCGACATGGCCCCTGACGAGGAGAGCAGGGCCACGAGCTCGCCGGGTGCCGCACCCCGGCGCTTCATCTCCGGGAAGAGCACGGGAGCGATCGCCGCCATGTCGGCAGCCTTGGAGCCGGAGATGCCGGAGACGAGATACATGGCGCCGAGCAGCACGTAGGAGAGCCCGCCGCGCACATGGCCGAGGAGGGCGGCGAGGAAATCGACGAGGGCGCGCGCAAGGCCCGTCATCTCGATGAGGAGCCCCAGGAAGACGAAGAGCGGCACCGAGAGCAGCACCAGATTCGACATGCCCTCGTCCATGCGGCTAACCACGATGGTGAGGGGCACATGGGTCGCGAGGGCCAAATAGGAGAGGGTGGCGACGCCGAACGCGAAGGCGATGGGCACGGCGATGGCGACGCAGGCGGCGACCATGACGACGAAGAAGATGAGAAGATCGAAATTACCGAGCGCTAGGAGGAGCGGCTGCGCCAGGCGGAGCAGGGCGGCGATGGCGAGGACCACGACGATGGCGCCGAGGGCGTGGCGCCAGCTCGAGCGCTCGATCAGGCGCAACACGGCGATCACCAGCATCAGCAAGGCCGCGACGCCGATCGCCGCCACGCGATAGCCGTCATGGATCTCGAGCGCGGGCGTGGTGATCGCCCATTGACCCTCGAAATAGGCTTCGGCGGGGAGGACGATCTCGAGGACGAAGACGGCCACCACCATGGCGGCGACCGTCTCCCACCAGCGCCGCCAGGCCGGAGAGGCGACCGCGACGACGGCGGTGAGCCGCATATGGCCGTCGCGGCGCAGCGCGATCACGGCGCCGAGCATGGCGAGCCAGAGAAAGAGGATCGCCGCGAGCTCGTCGGACCAGGTGAGCGGCCGGTCGAAGACGTAGCGCGAGACGACGCCCGCGAAGAGTACCACCGTCTCCACGATGACGAGAACGGCGGCGGGGATCTCCGTCAGCCAGGCAAGAGCGCGGTCGAGGCGGGGGAAATGCAGCGCCGCCGGGGCTTCGCCCGCCGCTTCGGCCGCGAAGGCCGTGACGTCGCCACGCGCGGTCCGCTCCGCGGTCATCGTGCGACCGCGAAAACGACGTCGGGCGCTTTCTCCTGCCCGTCATTGCGAGCTCCCGAAGGGAGCGACGCAATCCAGCCTCTCGAATCCCTGGATTGCTTCGTCCCGCACGCTGCGCGTGCGTTCCTCGCAATGACGGCCGTCAGCGGCGGCCTCCCCGCTCTGTCACGCGAGCTGGCCGACATATTTCTCGAGGAGTCCCCAAGCCTCGTCGCCGTATTTGCCCTTCCATTCCTTGTAGAAGCCGGCCTTGCGCAGGGCGGCGCGGAAGGGCTCGGCGTCCGGCGCATTGAAGACCATGCCCTTGGACTTGAGCTCGCCCTGCAGCGAATCGTTGAGCTTCTTCACGTCGGCGCGCTCGCCGAGGGCCGCCGCGTTGAAATTCTTCGCGGCGATCTCGCGCAGATTGGCGGGCAGCTTGGTCCAGGCCAGCTTGTTGGCGAGGAACCAGAAGCCGTCCCACATGTGATTGGTGAGGGAGCAGTATTTCTGCACCTCGTAGAGCTTGGCCGTCTGGATGATGGCGAGCGGGTTCTCCTGGCCCTCGACCACGTGGGTCTGGAGGGCGGAATAGACCTCGCTGAAATTGATGCTGGCCGGCGAGGCGTCGAAGGCCTTGAACATCGAGGTCCAGAGCGGGCTCACCGGCACGCGGATCTTGAAGCCCTTGAGGTCGTTGGGGGTATTGATCGGATGCGTGCTCGAGGTGATCTCGCGATAGCCGTTGTCCCAGATCTTCTCGAGGGCGACGAGATTGGCCTTGTCAATGGCGCCGCGGATATGGGCGCCGAGCGCGCCATCCATGGCGGCCCAGACCTGGTCGTAGTCCTTGAAGGCGAAGCCGATGCCGTTGATCGAGGCGACCGGCACAAGCGTGGCGAGGATGAGGCCGGAGAGGGTGAAGAACTCGATGGCGCCGGAGCGGACCTGGGAGAGCATGTCCGTGTCGCCGCCGAGCTGGTTGTTGGGGAAAATCTGCACCTCGAGACGCCCGCCGGACTCCTCCTTGATCTTCGCCACGGCGGCCTGAGCCCGCAGATTCATCGGGTGGGTGAGCGGCAGATTGTTCGCATATTTATAGGTGAACTCGGCGGCGTCCGCAGGCCGCGTCAGGATGTTGAGCGCGGCGAACGAGCCGCCGCCAATGGCGGCGGCCGTGCCGAGAAATCGCCGCCGGCTGAGCTTGGTCATGTGTCGTCCCCTCCACCCGGTTTCTTGGATTTGCGCGCCCTCATATGCCACGGAACGGGAAGCGGCGGAAGCCTCAAGGTGCCGCGGTACCGCTCATTCGTATGTCCGGATATCGTCGATCACCTTGCCGTCATTGGGGAGGGTTCCCGGCGGCACCAGCTCGACCTCGCCGCGCAGCTTGCAGACCTCGTGAAACGAGTGGGCGATCTCGCCGGCGAGGCCTGCCGCGGCGTCATCCCGAACCTCGCAGCGGAGCACCGCCAGGTCCTGGTGCTCGCGGCTGTCGATGACGAGCCGCGCCTTGACGATCGCGGGATGGCGCTTGATGACGGCGGCGACCTGCCCCGGATGCACGAACATGCCGCGCAGCTTGGCCGTCTGGTCGGCGCGGCCCATCCAGCCGCGGATGCGCAGATTGGTGCGGCCGCAGGGGCTCGGGCCCGGCAGCGCGGCGGAGAGATCGCCGGTGCCGAAGCGGATCAGCGGGTAATCGGGGTTGAGCGCCGTCACCACGACCTCGCCGACCTCGCCCTCGGGGACCAGGTCGCCGGTGCCGGGGCGCACCAGCTCGAGAATGACGCCCTCGTCGACGATCATCCCCTCCTTCGCCTCGGACTCATAGGCGACGAGGCCGAGATCCGCCGTGCCGTAGCATTGCAGCACGCCGAGGCCGTGGCCTTCGAGCTCGGCGCGCAGGCTGGGCGGCAGCGCCTCGGCGGAGACCAGGGCGTGCCGCAGCGCGCCGAGATCGAGGCCGAGCTCGCGGCCCTTGTCGAGGAGGAGCTTGAGGAAGGAGGGCGTTCCCACATAGCCTGCGGGCCGCAATGCGGCGATGGTGCGCGCTTGCAGCTCCGTCTGGCCCACGCCGCCCGGAATCACGGCGCAGCCGAGGGCGGCGGCACCCGTCTCGAACATCATGCCCGCCGGGGTCAGGTGATAGGAGAAGCTGTTGTGGATCACCTCGCCGGCGCGGAAGCCCGCGGCGAAGAGGGCGCGCGCCATGCGCCAGTAATCGGGCCGACGCCCCTCTGGGTCGTAGATCGGCCCCGGGGAGACATAGATGCGCGCAAGCGCGCCGGCGTCGCTCGTGATCAGGCCGCCGAAGGGCATCGCCGCAGCCTGGAGCGAGACAAGCCCGGATTTGCGCGTGACGGGGAGGGCCGCGAGCGCCGCGCGATCGCCGAGGCCCGCCGGATCGACACCGTCGAGGATGCGGGCCCAGCCCGGCGCCTTCGCCTTGGCCAGCGCCGCGATCTCGCGCAGCGCCGCGAATTGCTCGCGCTCCCGCGCCGCCGGCTCGCGGATCTCGAGGGAATCGAAATAAGCACCCGCCTTGGTCATGCGCGGCTCTCAGGGCAGCGGCCGGATCGCCGGCGCGGGGCGGAGGCTCATGCGAGCCAGCGCTTGCGCCGCTTGTAGTGCTTCACGTCGCGATAGCTCTTGCGGCGCTCGCCCGCGAGGCCGAGATAGAACTCCTTCACATCCTCGTTCTGGCGCAGGGTCTCGGCCGGGCCGTCGAGCACGATGCGGCCGTTCTCGAGGATGTAGCCGTAGCCGGCGAAGCGCAGCGCGATATTGGTGTTCTGCTCGGCGACGAGCACGCTCAATCCCTCGTCCCGGTTGAGGCGCTGGACGATGGCGAAGATCTCCTCAACGAGCTGGGGTGCCAGGCCCATGGAGGGCTCGTCGAGCAGCATCATCGCGGGGCGCGACATCAAGGCACGGCCGATGGCGATCATTTGCTGCTCGCCGCCCGAGGTATAGCCGGCCTGGGAGCGCCGGCGCTCCTTGAGGCGCGGGAAGTAGTGATAGACCCGCTCGAGATCGCGCTGCACCGGCGCACGGCCGTCGCGTCGGGTGAAGGCTCCGGTCAAAAGATTGTCCTCGACGGTGAGGTGCGGGAAGACGTGGCGGCCCTCCATCACCTGAACCACGCCGCGGCGCACCAGGTCGTTGGGCGAGAGCCGGTCGACGCGCTCGCCGCGGAAAGTGATGCTGCCCTTGGTGACGTCGCCGCGCTCGGCGCGCAGCAGGTTCGAGATCGCCTTGAGGGTCGTGGTCTTGCCGGCGCCGTTGGCCCCGAGGAGGGCGACGATGCCCCCCTCGGGAACCTCGAGCGAGACGCCCTTGAGCACCAGGATCACGTGGTCGTAGATGACCTCGACGTTGTTGACGACGAGGAGCGGGCCGGGCTCGGTCACGGCTGGCCTCCCGAGGACATCACCCGGCGCGCAATCGTCGCGGCGCTATTTCGCCGCCGCCTGCTTCGCGCAATCGCGCGGCGTGATGTTGTTCTCCTTGGCATAGGCCATGGCCGACTCCTTGTACGCCTCGCGCAGCGCGGTGCGGTTCGGCTTGATCCAGCCGCTGATCATGTGCCAGGTCTTGCCGTCCCATTGCTGGATGCGGACATTGCCGTCGCCTTCGTGATCCTCGCAGGAGAGCTTGATCGGCGTGACGAGGCCCTCGGCGCCGAGCGCCTTCACCCGCGCGTCCGTCAGATTGAGGTGCTCGAGGCCCCATTGCACCTGCTCGCCGGTCAGGGACTTCTTGCCGTACTTCCCCTGGGCGGTGCGGATGGCCTCGAGGTCGTAGATCGCGTTGATGACGCCGCGATCATAGAGCGGGCCGCCGACGCCGTCCTTGGGGCCATGCCCGCCGCCCTTGGCGTAGACGTATTTGAGGATGTCCTGGATCACCGGGTAGTTGGTGCCGACGCCGTGGAAGGTCGCGGCCTTGTAGCCCTTGGCGGACATGCCGGCCGGCTGCACGTCGGGATTGTCGCCCGACCACCAGATGCCGATGAAGTGATCCATGGGATAGCCGACCGAGACGGCATCCTTGATCGCCGTCGAGTTCATCACGCCCCAGCCCCACATCAGCACCCAGTCGGGCTTCGCCTGGTGGATCTGCAGCCAGGTCGCCTGCTGGTCGAGGCCCGGCGAATTCACCGCGTAGCCGGTGAAGGTGTAGCCGTATTCCTTGGCGAGCCGCTCCAGGGTGGGGATCGGCTCCTTGCCATAGGCGGCGTTCAAATAGACGAGGGCGATCTTCTTGCCCTTGAGCTTGGCCATGCCGCCTTCTTGCTGGCCGATATACTGGATCATGGCGTCCGCACCCGCCCAATAGGTCGCCGGGTAGGTGAAGACATAGGGGAAGACCGGGCCGTAGCTCGCATCGGCGCGGCCATAGCCCATCGACACCACCGGGATCTTGTCGGCGGTGGCGCGGCCGATCAGGGCATAGGTGATGCCCGTCGAGAGGGGATCGACCAGCGAGGCGCCCGTGGGCGGATGATGCTTCAAGCGCTCATAGCACTCGACGCCCTTGTCGTTGTTGTAGCCGGTCTCGCATTCCTCGTAGGTGATCTTGACGCCGCCGACGCCGCCGTCGCGGGCGTTGACCATGTCGAGATAGTCGGCATAGCCGTTGGCGAAGGGGATGCCGTCCGGCGCGTAGGGGCCGGTGCGGTAGACGAGGCGCGGGATGAATTGCTCGCTCTGAGCGAATGCCGCGGCCGCGCCGAAAGCCCAGCCGACTGCCCCGACGACAGCCAAGCCGATGGTGACTTGTCGCAAGTTCATCGCAACCTCCCATGCTGTCCGTCCGCCTTCCGTGCGCCATGGCACGGGCCCGAGGACTTGTTATGAATTGAGGCTAGCATCCCCTCGGCAGGGGCGCAAATCCCGCGAGTCGACCCGCCCGAGCGCCTGCCCGGAACATTGAGGAATATCAATGAGGAAAGGGCCATAGGCGCAGCTTCTCCTTGCCGATCTGCCAGAGCCGCGCGAGCCCGTTCGGCTCGACGATGAGGAAGAAGACGATGAGCAGGCCATAGACGATGTCCTGCAGATTGGTCACCAGGGTCACCCCGACATTGATGCCGAGGAGGCCGGGCAGGTTGTTGAGCAGGATCGGCAGCAGGATGATGAAGGCAGCGCCCAGGAACGAGCCGAGGATGCTGCCGAGGCCGCCGATGATGATCATGAACAGGATCTGGAAGGAGCGGTCGACGTCGAAGGCCAGCGCCTCGACGCTCGCCGTATAGATGAAGGCCCAGAGCGCCCCGGCGACGCCGATGTAGAACGAGCTGACGGCGAAGGCGAGGAGCTTGGTGCGCAGCGGCCGGATGCCGATGATCTCGGCGGCGATGTCCATGTCGCGGATCGCCATCCAGGCGCGGCCCACGCGGCCGCGCACCATGTTCTTGGCGGCGAGGGCAAGGAGAATCGCGACGGTGAGGGTGAAGAGATATTTGTTGACGGGGCGCGCCTCCGGCCCGGTCACGAAGAAATGGCCGAGCACGGCGCGCGGTGGTGCCGTGATCACGCCCGAGGCGCTGTAGTTCTGGAACCACGGCACCTTGACGAAAAGCCAGATCAAGAAGAACTGTGCGGCGAGGGTGGCGACGGCGAGGTAGAAGCCCTTGATGCGCAGGCTGGGGATGCCGAAGAGGAGACCGACGCCCGCGGTGACGAGGCCGGCGGCGATGAAGACGAGGACGATGTTGAGGCCGGGGAAGGCCGTCGCGAGCTTATAGGCGGCGAAGGCGCCCACCGCCATGAAGCCGCCCGTGCCCAGGGAGAGCTGCCCGGCATAGCCGGTGAGGATGTTGAGGCCGAGGGCGGCGACGGCGAAGACGAAGAACGGGACGAAGATCGTGCTCAGCCAATACTCGTTGGCGGCGAAGGGCACGACGAGATAGGCGATCACGAGGATCGCCAGCATGCCGAGGCGGTCCTGGCGGATGGGGAAGATCGCCTGGTCGGCGGCGTAGCTCGTCTTGAACTGCCCGGCTTCGCGATAGAACATGGCCTAGACCCGCTCGATGATGCGCTCGCCGAACAGGCCCTGGGGCCGGAACAGCAGGAAGACGAGGGCGAGGATGTAGGCGAACCAGTCCTCGATGCCGCTGCCGATGACGGGGCCCCAGAACACCTCGCCGAGCTTCTCGGCGGCGCCCACGATGAGCCCGCCGGCGATGGCGCCGGGGATCGAGGTGAAGCCGCCGAGGATGAGCACGGGGAGCGCCTTGAGCGCCACCAGCGCCAGCGAGAACTGCACGCCGAGGCTCGAGCCCCACATGATCCCGGCGGCGAGGGCCACCATCCCGGCGATGCCCCAGATCACCACCCAGATGCGCTTCAGGGGAATGCCGACGCTGAGTGCTGCCTGGTGGTCGTCGGCGACGGCGCGCAAGGCGCGCCCGATCTTGGTCTTCTGGAAGAAGAGGGCGAGGGCCGCGACGAGGGTGCCGGCGAGGATGGCGGCGTAGAGGTCGAGCTGGTTGATGAGGATGCCGTGAACGGTGAGGGGGCCCGCGGGGATGCCGATGTCGAGGGGATGCACGTCGCCGCCCCACAGGATCTGGCCCAGCCCGACGAGGAAATAGCTGATCCCCAGGGTCGACATGAAGAGGATGATCTGGGACTGGTTGACGAGGGGGCGTAGCACCACGCGCTCGACCGCGAAGGCGAGGACGATCATGACGGCGATGGTGAGGACGAGGGAGAGCCAGAGCGGCAGGCCCTTCTCGATGAGGCCCACGAAGGTCAGGGCCGCGAACAGCACCATGGTGCCCTGGGCGTAATTGAACACGCCCGAGGCCTTGTAGATGAGCACAAAGCCGAGGGCGACCAGGGAATACATGACGCCGGTCAGGAGCCCGCCGATCAGCACCTCGACAAGGAAGGCCGGCTGCGTCGCCATGGTGACGAAGGGGCCGATCAGGATCGCGTAGAGAATATGCATGGTTGCGCCACTTTCCGCCGAGGCCGATCCAGCCCCCACCTCACCCGCTCGCTATGCTCGCTTCCCTCTCCGCCCCGATGGGGCGGAGAGGGAGAGGAGCGATCGATGCCCCGTTAAGGAGGCGTCGATGGCGACGAGGGTGAGGTGGGGATCGATCATGTCTAGCTAAGAATATTCACTCATGCGCTACACCGAGATAGGCGTCGATCACCGCCTGGTCGCGCCGCACCTCGTCGGGCGTGCCGTCGGCGATCTTGCGGCCGTAGTCGAGCACGACGATGCGGTGCGAGATGTCCATCACCACGCCCATGTCGTGCTCGATGAGGGCGATGGTGGTGCCGAACTCCTCGTTCACGTCGAGGATGAAGCGGCTCATATCCTCCTTCTCCTCGACATTCATGCCCGCCATCGGCTCGTCGAGGAGGAGGAGGTCGGGCTCGGCGGCGAGCGCGCGCCCGAGCTCGACGCGCTTCTGGAGGCCGTAGGGAAGCCGCCCCACCGGCACCTTGCGGATGGCCTGGATCTCGAGAAAGTCGATGATCTCCTCCACGAAGGCGCGATGCGCCATCTCCTCGCGCTTGGCGGGGCCGAGATAGAGGGCGTCGAGGAGGAAGTTGCTGCGCATCTTGAGGAGGCGCCCGGTCATGATGTTGTCGAGGGTGGTCATGCCGCGGAAGAGCGCGATGTTCTGGAAGGTGCGGGCGATGCCGCGGGCGGCGGCCTGGTGTGGCCGCATGTGGCGCACCGTGCTGCCCTTGTAAGTGATGGTGCCCGCGCGTGGCTTGTAGAAGCCGTTGATGACGTTGAGCATCGAGCTCTTGCCGGCGCCGTTGGGGCCGATGATGGCGCGGATCTCGCCCTGACGGATGTCGAAGCTGACGCCCGAGAGCGCCTTGATGCCGCCGAAGGAGAGCTCGATGCCCTCGACCGCGAGCAGTATGTCGCGGTCGGGACGCTCGGGATCGCGCCTCTCCATGCCGGCGCCGCGCTCAGCCCGCCTTGCGCAGGGGTGCCGCGGCGGCGGCGTCCTGAGCCCGGGGGAAGACCGCGGCATCGGCGATCGCGATGGTGGCGCGGAGCCGGCCGGTGCGGCCGTCCTCGAACTTGACCTCGGTCTCGATCTCGCAGGCGCCGGCGTCGCCGTAGAGCGCCTCGACGAGGGGCGCGTATTTCTCGGCGATGAAGCGCCGCCTGACCTTGCGGGTGCGGGTCAGCTCGCCGTCATCGGCGTCGAGCTCCTTGCGCAGGATGAGGAAGCGGCGGATCTGCGAGCCGGCCAGCACCGGGTCGCGCGCGAGCTCGCGATTGACCGTCTCGATATGGCCGCGGATGAGGTCGTGAACCTCGGGCTTGGCCGCGAGCTCGCTATAGCTCGTATAGGCGAGGCCCTGCCGCTCGGCCCAGTTGCCGACGGCGCCGAGATCGATGTTGACGAAGACAGCGGCATAGTCGCGGCCATGGCCGAAGGCCACCGCCTCGCGGATCGCGGCGAAGAACTTGAGCTTGTTCTCGAGATATTTGGGCGCGAAGAGCGTGCCGTCGGCGAGGCGGCCGACATCCTTGGCGCGGTCGACGATCTTGAGCTGGCCGCGCTCGTCGAGATAGCCGGCATCGCCGGTATGGACCCAGCCGTCCGCCGACTTCGCCTCGCGCGTCGCCTCGGGGTTCTTGTAGTACTCCTGGAACACGCCGGGGCCGCGGAACATCACCTCGCCCGCCTCGCTCACCTTGAGCTCGACGCCGGCGACCGGCCGCCCCACGGTATCGGGCCGCACCTCGCGGTCCGGCTGGATGGTGACGAAGACCGAGGCCTCGGTCGAGCCGTAGAGCTGTTTGATGTTGATGCCGAGCGAGCGGTAGAACATGAAGGTGTCCGGCCCGATCGCCTCGCCTGCGGTATAGGCGAGGCGGATGCGGCTCATCCCGAGGGTGTTCTTGAGCGGCCCGTAGACGAGGAGCTCGCCGAGCCGATAGCGCAGCTGCTCGCCGAGGCTCACGGGCTCGCCGTTGAGGAGGCGGGGGCCGACGCGCCGCGCCAGCGCGATGAAGGAGTTATAGAGCCGGCGCTTGGGGGCGCTCGCATCCTCCATGCGGATCGTCACCGTCGTGAGGATGCTCTCCCAGATGCGCGGGGGCGCAAAGAAATAGGTGGGGCCGATCTCGCGCAAATCCTGCATCACCGTCGCCGCGGATTCCGGGCAGCTCACGCAGAAGCCGGCGCAATAGGCCTGGCCGACCGAGAACATGTTGTCGCCGACCCAGGCCATGGGCAGATAGGCGAGGGCCTCCTCGCGCTCCGTCAGCCCCTCGAAGGCGATGGCGGCGCGGGCCGTTGCGAGGATGTTGTCGAAGCTGAGGATGACGCCCTTGGGCTGGCCCGTGGTGCCCGAGGTGTAATAGAAGCTGGCCGGATCGGCGCCCTTGCCCTGCGCCGCCTGCGCGGCGAAGAAATCGGGTGCCGCCGCCACGCGCTCGGCGCCCGCCGCCTGCACCGCCGTGAGGCTGGCGAGGAAAGGCTGCCGGTAGTTCCGCAGGCCGCGCGGATCGTCATAGAAGATGCGCTCGAGCCGTGGGCAGCGCGCCTTGATCTCGAGCAGCTTGTCGACCTGCTCCTGATCCTCGGCGACGGCGAAGCGCACCTCGGCATGGTCGAGCACGAACTCGATCTCGCCGGCGACGGCGTCCTGATAGATCGGCACCGGCACGGCGCCCAAGGCCTGGGCCGCCACCATCGACCAGTAAAGGCGGGGGCGATTGTCGCCGATGACGGCGAGCTTGTCGCCGCGCCCGAGCCCGAGGGCGGCGAAGCCGGCGGCCAGCCGCGCCACCTCGTCGCGCACCTGTCGCCAGCTCCAGCTTTGCCAGATGCCGAAATTCTTCTCGCGCATGGCCGGGCGGTCCGGGCGGGTCGCGGCGTGATGCAGCAGGAGCTTGGGAATGGTGTCGAGATCCGAGGAGCCCGGCGGATCTGCGGGGCGGCGCCTTGTCGATTCAACGGCGACCATCCTGCTCCTCACTCCGCACCGGACGAGGCTGACGCGGACGGCCGCGTCCGCTCGCGAAGGGACGCCGCGCAGATTCCGGCGCGCTTGGCCGCTCAGCCCGCTCGCCCGGCGCTCCCTGTTTGACGTTCTCTTGTCGTTGCCGGCGGATGCGAGTCAGTCACAGCTAGCCAATTCCGCAAGGCGGCGTCAAGCGATCCGTTCGAGTGCCAGGGCGCTGAACTCGGGTTAACGAGGATTTACGGCTTGCGGTAGATGTGATTCGGTTGGGTGTCTCGATTCGGGAGCCCCTATGAGCCTTGCCGCCGCTGAGTTTGGAGAGAAGTCGCGCCTTTGCGCCCTGTTGGATCATTTTGCGGTCATTGAGGACCCGCGCGAGCCGTGGCGGATAGCGCATCCATTGCCGGAGGTCCTGCTGTTGGTGGTGTGCGCCACGATTGCCGACTGCGAGGATTACGAAACGATCGCGGCGTGGGGCGAGCAGCGGTTGGAGTTCCTGCGCCGCTTTTTGCCCTACTACCACGGCGTGCCGGGAGCCCGCTGGCTCACCCTGTTGATGAACCGCATCGATCCGGCGCTGTTCTCGGCCTGCTTCACCGCGTGGGTTCGCGAGGTGTGGCCGGATCGGCTCGATCTCATCGCCATCGACGGCAAGACCTCTCGGCGGACCCATAATCACAGCGCCGGACAGGCCCCGCTCCATCTCGTCTCCGCCTTTGCCACCACCGCCCGGCTGGTGCTGGGGCAGGAGGCGGTCGAGGAGAAGTCGAACGAGACCCGCGCCATCCCTCTGTTGCTGGAGCGCCTGGCCGCGGACGGCGCGCTCAAGGGGGCGGTCGTGACCATCGATGCCATCGCCTGTAATGCGGACATCGCCGCGACCGTCACCGACGCCGGCGCCGATTACCTTCTCGCCGTCAAGGCCAACCAGCCCACGCTCAGGGCCGAAATCGAGACCTTCTTTAGGGATGCGCCGGCGAGCGATCTCGACACCAGCATCGATCTCGACAAGGGCCACGGCCGCATCGAGGAGCGAACCGTCACCGTCGCCCGCGAGGTCGATTGGCTCAGGGGCGATAAACGCTTCCCCGGCGAGCTCCGCCTGCCAGGCGTGGCCACCATCGTCAAGGTCGCCGCGCGCACCGAGCTCAAGGACCGCGGCCGCTTTGATACCCGCTATTACATCTCCTCCGCCAAGCTCTCGGCCCAAGCCGCCGCCCACGCCGTGCGCGGCCATTGGGGCATCGAAAACCGCCTCCATTGGGTCCTCGATGTCGTCTTCAATGAGGATCAGTCGCGCCTCAGGACCGACCACGGCGCCAAGAACATGGCCGTCGTCCGCCACTTCGCCATCAATCTCGTTCGCACCGCCAAGGACAAAAAGAGCATCAGGCTCCGCCGAAAATTGGCCGGCTGGGACCTCGACGACCTCGCCTCAATCCTTGGGGCCACGCCCCATTAACCTGGATTCGTTGCCCTGGTTCGAGTGCGACCCGCTCAATCGCGACGGTTGACTGCCGCGAGGGCCGTGCGCAGGTCCTGCATGCGGAAGGGCTTCTGGAGGGTCGGCCGGTCGCCATAGGGCGGGCGCAGCCGGCTCTTGGTATAGCCCGTGGTGAAGACGAAGGGGATCCCGCGCCCGGCGAGGGCCTCGGCCACGGGGTAGACGTCCTGTCCGTTGAGATTGACGTCGAGAATGGCGACGTCGAAGGCTTCTCGCCGCGCCGCTTCCATCGCCTTGGCCAGGCGGGCCACGGGCCCGCCGACGCGGTGGCCGAGCTCGGCCAGCATGTCCTCCATGGCCATCGCGATCATCATCTCGTCCTCGACCAGGAGAACGCGAAGTCCGGCCGTCCGGGTCTCTGGCACGGTGCGGGCCATCTTATAAGGACGCGATCGCGGCGTCGTTACTCCATTACCGTTCTATTACCCCCCCCCCGAGGGCGGCAGCGGAATCCTGATGGTGCAGATAAGGCCCGCGCTCTCGAAGGCAAGATCGACCTTGCCGTCGAGCTCGAGGGCCAGGCCCCGCTCGATCACCCGCGACCCGAGCCCCCGGCGCTGGGGCGGCGCCACTGTTGGCCCGTCGCGCTCGGTCCAGGTGAGGCAAAGGGCCGGCGGCGATGCGCTCTCCTCGATCGCCCAAGCCACGCGGATACGCCCCTTCGCGTTCGACAATGCGCCGTATTTCGCGGCATTGGTGGCGAGCTCGTGAAAGGCCATGGCGAGGGCGACGGCGGCCTTGGGCGCCAGCCTGATCTCGGGCCCCTCAAGGCTCAGGCGCCGGCGCCTCTCCGAGCGATAGGGATCGAGCTCCAGGAGCAGCAGCTCGGTGAGGGAGGCCCCCTCCCAATTGCTGCCGGTGAGGAGATCATGGGCCCGCGAGAGGGCGACGAGCCGGGCGTCCAGGGTCGCCAATTTCTCGGGCTCCACCCCTTTCAGCGACTGCGCCACGATCGACTGCACCGTGGCCAGGGTGTTCTTCACCCGGTGGTTCAGCTCGTCCACCATCAGCATGCGCGCCTCGTCGGCGCGGCGGCGCTCGGTGATGTCGTGGGCGATGATCGAGATGCCGATCACCTTCCCCGCCTCGCCCTTGACCGGGGAGAAGCTGAGCAGGAGGTGGATGGGCGTGCCGTCCGCGGCCTGACGCGCGATCTCGTAATACTCGACGCGCTCGCCGCGGCGCACCTGATCGAGGAGCGCCGTGATCTCGTCGGCCCGCTCCGCCGGCAACACCAGCGACAGGCTCCGCCCGATCGCCTCGCTGGCCGGATGGCCGAAGAGGCGCTCGGCGCCGAAATTCCAGGTGGTGATGGTGCCGTCGAGGGCGCTGCCGATGATCGCGTCCAGCGACGATCCGACGATCGCGGCGAGCCGGGCGCTCTGCTCCTCGTGCCGCTTGCGCTCGGTGATGTCGACGAAGGTCAGCACCACGCCGTCGATCACGTCGTCGATGGTGCGATAGGGGCGGATATGCATGAGGTAGGTGGCGCCGCTCTCCTGGGCCGTCACCTCGCGCTCGATGGGTGCGAGGTCGCGCAGGACCTTCCTCACGTCGCGCCGGAGATCGTCATAGAGGATGCGGGTGACGATCTCGGTGATCGGCCGGCCGCGGTCGCTGTCGCGCACGGGCACGATCTCCGACATCGCCGGGGTGAAGGTCTTGATGCGCAGATCGTGATCGAGGAAGAGGGTGGCGATCTGGGTGCTGTCGAGGAGGTTCTTGAGGTCGCTGTTGGCGCGACTCAGGGCCTCGTTCTTGCTGCTCAGCTCGGCATTGATCGTCTGCAGCTCCTCGTTGATCGAGGTGAGCTCCTCCTTCGAGGTCTCCAGCTCCTCGTTGGTGGATTGGAGCTCCTCGTTCACCGACTGGTATTCCTCGTTCGAGGACTTGAGCTCCTCATTGGCGGTGCCGAGCTCGTCGATCGTCGTCTGGAGCTGGGCCCGCGTGGCGCGCAGCTCCTTCTCCAGGGTGCGGGCGCTGATCGTGCCGTCCTCGGCCGCACTCGCCGCGGCGTCGCTGCCGATCGGCCCGTGATCCTGGAAGGCGATGACGCTCAGCTCGTCGCCGGCCTCCGGGAGCGGGATCGCCACCACGTCGACGACGCGATTGGCGCCTTCGATGGCGGCGATGAGGCCGGACTGCACCACCGCCTGGCGCGTGTTGCGCGCCTGCTGCAGGGCGGTCCGCGCCGCGGCCTGTAGCTCGCGCTTCAGGATCTTGGATAGATTGAGGCTCGCGGCACCTGCCGAGGGCTCGATATAGCGCCCGATCTGCGCCGAGAAATGCAGCACCTCGTTATCCTTGTTGACGACGAGATGGGCCGGGGAGAACCGCTCCAGGGCGCGGCGGGCGTGCTGGTCGATGCGATCGATGGCCGTACGGCCGGTCTCGGGCGGCGGCGGGGCCGCCTCGCCGCTTGCCGTCACGGCGCCGGACATCGCGAAGGAGGGGAGGGCGGCCGGCACGTCGTCGCGGCGCTGGAAAAGCCGGTGCTTCTTGTCGAGCACGGTGAAGAGCCTGCTGTGCCGCGACACGCTCTCGGAGGTGCCGAGGAAGAGATAGCCGCCGGGCCTGAGCGCATAATGGAAGGTCTGCGCCAGGCGGTCCTGGAGCCCGGCATTGAGATAGATCATCAGGTTGCGGCAGGAGATGAGATCGAGCTTGGAGAAGGGCGGGTCCTTGACGAGGTTGTGCGCCGAGAAGACGCACATCTCGCGAATCTCCTTGCGCAGGCTGTAGCCTTCGCCGTCCTCGATGAACCAGCGCTCGAGGCGCTCGGGCGAGACTTCGGCCGGCGCCTTGCGATATTGGCCGTGGCGGGCGATCGTCACGGAATGCTCGTCGAGATCGGTGCCGAAGATCTGCACCGGTATGACGATCTCCTGCTGCGCCATGGATTCCTTCAGGAGGATGGCGATCGAGTAGGCCTCCTCGCCGGTGGCGCAGCCGGGCACCCAGACGCGGATCGGTGTGTCGGGTCCCTTGCTGGTCAGGAGGCGCGGCAGGACGGTCTCTTGCAGCGCCGCGAAGGCGTCGGGGTCGCGGAAGAACTGGGTGACGCCGATAAGGAGGTCGCGGAAGAGCAGCTCGAGCTCGGGCGGGTCCTTGCGCAGCCGCTCGATGTATTTGGGCACGCTGTCGATCTGCAGCACCTGCATGCGGCGCTGAATGCGGCGGATCAGGGTCTTGTCCTTATAGTCGCTGAAGTCGTGGCCGAGGCGCGCGCGCAGCAGTGCGCAGATCTTGATCAGGTGCTCCTGGGCGTCGCGCCGCGTGCCGTCGGTGCCCTTCTGGCCGACGACCTTGCCGAGATGGCGGGCATAGGCGATGAGCCTCTCCGGCATCTCCTCGACGGGCATCACGTAATCGACGAGGCCGGTGGCCGCAGCACTGCTCGGCATGCCGAGAAGGGCCGTCTCGTCGAAGCCGGCCTGGGCCAAGGTGAGGCCGCCATGCTCCTTGACGGCCCTGAGGCCGAGGGTGCCGTCGCTGCCGCTCCCCGCGAGGATGATGCTGACGGCCTTCTCGCCCTGGTCCTCGGCGAGGGAGGAGAAGAAGGCATCGATGGGCCGGCGGCTCTCCCGCGGCGGCGCCGGCGTCGCGAGGCGAAGGATGCCATCATGGATCGTCAGGGTGGAGTCGGGCGGGATGACGTAGACATGGTCCGCGGCCACTGCCGCACCGTTCTCGGCGGTGGTCACCCGCATCTCGGTATGCCGGCTCAGCAGCTCGGCGAGCAGGCTCTTGTGCTGGGGATCGAGATGCTGGACCAGGACGAAGGCCATGCCGCTCTGGGGCGGCATATGGGCGAAGAAGGCCTTGTAGGCGTCGAGCCCGCCGGCCGAGGCGCCGAGCCCGACGACGAGGCGGATCGTCCCGGCCTCCTCGCGCGCGCGCGCCGCCTTTCGCGTCGCAGTGCCACTCCGCGCCTTGGCGGCCGGCTTGCTGCCGCCCTGCTTGTCGCGCCCGTCGCCGCCGCGCCGCGCGCTTGATTTTCGTCGTGCCAAGGCTCCCCCGCTGACAAGCGCTCGGGGTCCCCACGATCGCCCGAAGCCGTTGAAAAAAGCTCGCTCGAGCGATCATAGCGGCGGGCGACCTGGGATGAAAGGGCATGCGGCAAGCTTGGCCAGGGGCCCTCTTGCCCGCTCGTCCGAGATCGCAGATCGCTAGTTCTTCCTTCCTCCTATCGCCCTTCTTACTGTCGTCCTCGCGAGGCTTGCTCCCGCGCAGGCGGGGAGCGGGGACCCAGCGCCAGCGCTATTGTTGTGATTTTGACATTCGATTCGCATTCAAAGGTCGTCATTCCGGCCGGAGCCCCCGGGTCCCGCCGAAGGCGGGCCCGAGGACAGGCTCCGCGCAGAGCCGGAAACCAGTAAAGACCTGGATGCCCGCTTTCGCGGGCATGACGGCCAAACAGAACGAACCGTTGGAGTCACAGCGCTATGTCCAAGCAACCTTGCGTCTACATTCTCGCCAGCCGCCGCAACGGCACGCTCTATGTCGGCGTGACGAGCGATATCGCCCGCCGGGCCTGGGAGCATCGGTCGGATGTCGTTGCAGGTTTCACCAAGCGCTATGGCGTACATCGGCTGGTTTTCGTTGAGTTCCATGACAGCATGGCGGACGCGATCCTGCGTGAGAAGCGCATAAAGAAATGGCATCGTGCCTGGAAGCTCGCGCTTATTGAGCGCGACAATCCAGAGTGGCGCGACCTCTATGACGAGCTGCTGGCGTAGCTACATTTCTGGGGCCCCGCTCCCCGCCTGCGCGGAGCCTCGCGGGGACGACGAAGCGGGAGCAGAATGCGAAAGCGTAGGGTCTCGCAGTGGCAGAGGAGAGAGATTGGGCCGATATTCGAGGAATAACGGATGTGGACGATTTGACCGCGCCCGCCTCGGATGCGACAAAAGCGGGGGCGGCGCGGAGGCGGAGATGGGCTCGATGCTTCGAGGCGGTGCGTGGCTGATGCTCCTTGCCGCGGCGGCGTGCGCCGGCCTGCTGGCGCAGGGCTGGGCCGCCGGGGCGGACGACGCCCTGCTCAAGCAGGCGCGAGAGATCTTCCAGCCTCTGCCCACGGACATGGGCACCACGGCGTTCCCCGTGACGCCCGCGCGGGTGGCGCTGGGCCGCGCGCTCTTCTTCGATGTGCGGCTCTCGGTCGACGGCATGGTGAGCTGCGTCACCTGCCATCAGCCGGCCCATTACGGCGCCGACGGGCTCGCCCGGTCGCGCGGCGCGCGGGGACGGCTCACGGCGCGCAACACGCCGAGCGTGCTCAATGCTGCTCTCCAGCTCAAGCAAGGCTGGCGCGGCGACTGGGACGACGTGGAGAGTCAGGCGACGGCGGCGCTCGTGTCACCCGACATGTATGGGCAGCCGAGCCTCGCCGCGGCGATGGCGAAGCTCAAATCGATTGCCGGCTATCGGGCGCTCTTCGCCAAGGCCTTCCCCGGCGAGGCCGATCCGGAGACGCCTGCGAACTGGGGCAAGGCGATCGGCGCCTATGAGCGCACCCTGGTGACGCCCGCACCCTTCGACCGCTTCCTTGCCGGCGACGCGACGGCGCTCTCGCCCGAGGCGAGGAAGGGGCTCGGCATCTTCATCGACAGCGGCTGCGTCGATTGCCATGCGGGACCGGGGGTGGGCGGCGGCATGATCCAGAAATTCGGGCTTGCCGGGGACTATTGGAAGGCGACGCACAGCAAGACGATCGACAAGGGCCGCTTCGACATCACCCATAAGCGCGACGATCTCTATTTCTTCAAGGTGGCGAGCCTGCGCAATGTGGCGAAGACGGCGCCCTATTTCCACGACGGCTCCGTCGCCGACCTCGCCGACGCGGTGCGGATCATGGCCAAGCTCCAGGTGCAGCGAACCTTCACCGACGCGGAGGTCCGCGACGTGATCGCCTTCCTCGACAGCCTGACGGGAGCCCTGCCCGCCGACTTCGCTCCGCCGCCGGCGCCGGTGCAATAGGAGCGAGTGATTAAGGTCTCTCATTTCGATTCCCCCATGTCACCCCGGCCGAGCGGGACGCGAGAGCCGGGGGCCATCGCGCAACGGTGCATCAGATGGGCCCCGGATCGCGCCGTGCTCCCGCACGGCTTGTCCGAGGTGACGAATAAAACGGATGCAACTGTCGGATTCGCTTCACTAGGCCCAGTTCTCGACCCGGAGTCCGGGGAGGCGCTGGAACTCCCGCGCATTGTTGGTGACGACCGTCAGCCCCTCGGCGCGCGCATGCGCGCCGATCAGCATGTCGTGCGGCCCGACGGGCGTGCCGAGGCGCTCGAGCTCGGCGCGAATCTGTCCGTAATGCACGGCGGCCTTGGCCGAGAAGGGGAGCACATCGAGCCGCGCGCTGAAATGCTCGATCGCCTGCAGATTCTCGAGACGCCGCGGCGACGTCTCCGCGCCGTAATGGAGCTCCGCAAGGGTGATGCTCGAGATGCAGAGCTGCTCGGCGAGCCGATTGAACCGCGTGCGCAATTTCGGCGGATAGCTCTTGATGACGTAGATGCAGATATTCGTATCCAGCATGTATTGCAGCATCAGAGCGACTCGCGCTCCTCAGCCGCTGCCTGGGCCCGCTCGCTCATAAAGTCGGCGTCGGCGCGCGGCCCGCTTGCGAAGAGGTCGTCCCAGCGATGGCCCACCGGGCAGATGAGGCGGCTCCGGCCGATCTTGATGATCTCGACCTGGTGGACCCCGTCCGGGAAGGCGACGGGCTTCGGCAGGCGGACGGCCTGGCTACGATTGGTGATGAAGACGGTGGAGCGCGTCATAATCAGCCTCGTATATCCTTGCGGGATATACATAGGGCCGATCGCAGCCGCTTGCAAGCGAGGGATCGGTCCGGCGCTCTTGCATCGCGCGATGGCGGGCCCAGATATGGAGTTGTTGCAGGGATCGAACGCGATGCGGCACGTTCTCATCGTCGAAAACGATGATGATGTCCGGAGCGCGCTCCGGGACTCCCTCGAGGCATCCCGCTACCGCGCCAGCAGTGCCGCGGACGCCCGGCAGGCGCTTGCGCTCGTCGCCCGTTACTGCCCCGACGCCAGCATCGTCGATGCCGTCCTCGGGCGCCGCTCGGGGCTCGAGCTGGCCCATAAGCTGACGCAGCGGCAGGTGCCGGTTCTCATGATGACCGGCAATCCCGCCATGCTGATCCGCTTCCGCAAATGCGGCGTCCCGTTCCTCAACAAGCCGTTCGGCATCGACGCGCTCGTCGCCGAGCTCGAGACGGTGATCCGCGACGGCGAGCGGCGCATCCGCGAATTGCGCGGTCTTCTCGAGGTCCTGATGGCGGAGCACGAGCGGCTGCTGGCGGTCACTTATGCGCAGACGCGGCGGCTGATCGCCAATCGCGACGCCTTCGCTGCAGCGCGCAACCGGGTCCAGGAGACCCGCGCGCGCTCGATCCGGGCCCGAAAGCATCGGAAGAAGGAGCAAGACTGAGGCAAGCGCGGTCTGGCGGTTGGGGCGGTACGCGGGAACTTCCCGTGCCCGCGGCGGTTGATTGATAGTCGGCAGGACCTCGCCGGAGAGCGCTTGCGTGCCCGATTCCCTTCTGGATATGCGCATCAAGGATTTCCTTGCGACGCGCGATCGGCAGATCGCGCAAATGGAAGAGGTCCTCCGCAAGACCAAGGCGGAAATCCAGCGCTCGAAAAAGCTGATGGCGGAGCTTCGCCGGCTGGGCGCCCTTCTCAACCAGGAGCGGCCGGATCGCTGAGCCGGCGTCGGCGGCGCCGCACCGGTCCGCTTCCCCTCTGCCGCGCGATCTGATAGAAATCCCGCCGTCTTTGGGGAGTAGCCGCCCGGCAGCATCGGGCCGCGCGTCAACAGGCTTGGCGATGATCGGAGACGATGATCGCCATGGCGCGCGGGGCCTCCACGGCATGGCGAGACCATTGGCACCGGCGCTCCGCTTGCGGGTTGGGCGGGGAGCGCCGTGCCACTGGTGCGTCGCCGTCCAACCCCGGACCTCTCCCATGCCCGCCATCCTTCCTACCCTCATCCTCCTGCTGCTTGCGGCCGCGGCGATCTATGCCGCCTGCGAGCTCTTCGTGAACGGCATCGAGTGGGTGGGGCACAGGCTCGATTTCGCGCAGAAGGCGACGGGCACCATCCTCGCGGCCTTCGGCACCGCCCTGCCCGAGAGCGTCGTCACCTTCGTCGCCGTCGCCCTCGGCGATAGCGCCGCCCAGAAGGACATCGGCATCGGCGCGGCACTCGGCGGGCCGCTCGTGCTCGGCACCGTCGCCTATGCCGTCGTCGGCTGGGCCCTGCTCCTCCGCGGCAGGGGCCTTCGCGACGGCGGCAGGCTCGATGTGGATTACGGGCATCTCAGCCACGACCAGGGCTGGTTCCTCGTCATCTTCGTGGCGAAGCTCATTCTCGGCGTCATGGCCTTCGCGCTCAAGCCCTGGCTGGGGGCCGCCTTCCTCCTCGCCTATGCCGCCTATTTCCGCAAGGAGACGCGGAGCAGGCGCGATGCGGCCGAGGCGGCGCCGGCACCGCTGCGCTTCTCGCCGCATCGCCCCGTGCCAAGCCTGGCGCTGGCGTCGCTGCAAAGCCTCGTCGCCCTCGCGGTGATCTTCGGCGCCTCGCGCGTCTTCGTGGCCCAGCTGGGCGCGTTGGGGCCGTGGCTCGGCATGCCGCCCCAGCTCGTCGCCCTGCTGCTCAGCCCCATCGCCACGGAGCTGCCGGAGATCCTCAACGCGGTGATCTGGATCCGCCAGGGCAAGACGCGGCTGGCGCTCGCCAATATCAGCGGCGCCATGATGATCCAGGCGACGGTGCCGACGGCCTTCGGCCTCGTCTTCACGCCGTGGCTGCTCGAGCGCGGCCTGATCTGGGCCGGCCTCGTCACCCTGGCGTCGGTTCTGGCGCTCTACGCGCTCTTCCGCCGCGGCGCGATTACGCGCGCGATGCTCTCGCTCTTCGCCCTCTTCTATCTCGCCTTCGCCGGAGTCCTCTTCGCGGTCCTGCGGTGAGAAAGCAGCGCGTCAGCTACGGCTTCTTCGGCGGGGTCAGGGTGATGCCCTGGCGGCGCATGGTCTCGACGATGCTGCGCGCCGCGGCGTCGCCGTCCGCGGCGAGCTGGGCCGTGCCCCCGGCCAGGGATTCGAGCTGGTGCCGCACCTTGAGCGCCTCCTGCACCGTCGGCTCCTGGGCCGCGCGCAAATCGCTCAGCGCGCCATGATCGTGGATCAGCTCGATGGTCTGGAAGACGGACATCAGGAAGAACGAGACCACGAGCAGGACGACAGCCAAGCTGAGGGCGCCCGCCGGATGGGCGCTCGCGCGCTCATGTCGCTCGGCGGGCATCGCTCAGGGCCCCTTCTTGGCCGGTGGGGGTGCTGCCGTACCGGCGGGTGCCGCTGCGGCGGCCGGCGGATTGATGGTGATGCCGTTCTGCGCCAGCATGTCGCGCAGCTTGTCGTCCTTGGCCGTCACCACCGCCGTGGCAATGGTGCGGATCAGCGCCTCGTTCACCCGGCCGAGCTGGATGCTCTGATTGATGAATTGCTGGCGCTGATTGACCTCGGCCTGGAGCGCGCGGTTGTTCTGGAGCAGCACGAAATCGACGACGACGATGACCAGCGTCGCCGCCGCCAGCGCCGCCATCAGCCAGCCGAGCCACCCCCTCGCCCCCATGCGCCGCGTCTCACTTCGTCTCGGGCCGGCTCCTGCGCCGGTAGGCGAAGCCTAGCATGCCGAGGCCGCTCAGAACCAGGGCCAGGGTGCCGGGCTCGGGCACCGGGACGGACGAGACCACGTCGCCCTCCAGCGTGAGCGTTACCTGGCCGATGGTCTGGTCGAAGTTGTTGTTGATGCTCTCGACGTTGAAGGCCAGGAGCTCGTCGAAATGGCCGAGATTGGTCGGGTCGAAGCCGATGTCGAAGCCGCTCTGGCTGTCGCCGCCCTGGAGATCGCTGACGGATTGCGTGCCGCCCAGGGTGAAGCCGGAGCCGGTGGTCGAGGCGATCATCGCGCTCAGGAGGTCGGTGAAGGCCTGGTCCGCGAGCGGGTTGTCGTTGAGGAAGGCGAGATCCGCAAGCTTGGACGTGCTGTGCTGCAGGAGCGTGCCGAAATCGAGGGTGAAGGCGCTGCCGCCGCCCGAGAGCGTGCCGTCGCCGCTCGATTTGAGGAAGCCCAGCTTGGCGTAGTTGTTGACCTGGGCGCTCAGCGAGATCGGCCCGGTCGTAAGCGCGAGATCCGAGAGGTCGGGGTCGTGGCTCGCCAGCGCGAGATTGGCGGTGCCGGAGAAGATGCCGGCATTGGCCGTGCTGAGATTGACCATGAGCGCGGTCGAGGAGGATTGCTGGGCGCCGAGCCCGGCCCCGAGGGTGCCGCTGCCGGAGAAGGGGGCGCCGCCGGCGCTGATGCTGCCGATCAGCACGTCGTTGAGGGCGGTCGCCTGCGCGCCATTCTGCACCGAGACGCCCTGGGAGAGGCTGCCGCCGCCGTCGCCCACATGGACGATGTGGAAATTGACGCTGCTGGTCTGCACATTCGCGACCGCCGGGGCATAGACCTTGCCGCTCACCGTCACGTCCTGGCTGCCGACGCTGACGGGGGCGCCGTTGTCGATGCCGGCGCCGTCGGACTTGAACGCCACCGTCGCCGTGCCCGTCTTGAGGCCGGCGGTCAAGGTATCGAGGGTCGCGGTGATGCCGGTGCTGTTGGTCTGGCCGGCGCCGAGGCCGGTGACGCTCCCGCTCGTCCCGGTGACGGCGCCGCTGGTGCCGCTCACGCCGGCGTCGAGATTCTCCGAGAAGCCGTCATTGGTCGCCGTGTTGGTGACGCTGAGGGCGGTCGAGAGCGTGCCGCCGACGCGCGCGGCCCCGGCATTCACGGGGGTCGCCGCGCTGCCCGAGGCGAGGCGGAAGACATTGGCCGTCAAGGTCACGTTCTGGCTGCCGACGCTCACGGGGGCGCCGTTGTCGATGCCGGTGCCGTCGGACTGGAATGCCACCGTCGCCGTGCCGCTCTTCGCACCCGCCGTGCTGCTGTCGAGGGTCGCGCTGATGCCGGTGCTGTTGGTCTGGCCGGCGCCGAGGCCGGTGATGCTGCCGCTCGTTCCGGTGACGGCGCCGCTGGTGCTGCTGACGCTGGCGTCGAGGTTCTCGGAGAAGCCGTCACTGGTCGCCGTATTGGTGACGCCGATATTGCCCGAGAGCGCCGTGCCGATGCGCACATTGCCCAAGTTGATCGGCGTCGTGGCGCTGCCGGAGGCGAGGCGGAAGACGTTGCCCGAGACGCTGATGCTCTTCGGCGTCAGGTTGACGATGCAGTTGCTGGTGCAGCCGTTGGGCGTCGAGTCCGACTGGAGGGCGATGAGCGCGTTGCCGCTCTGCGCGCCGGCGCTGGTGGTATTCAGCCCGACGACGAAGCTGGTGTTGTCGGTCTGGCCGGCGAGGAGCTGGTTGATCGAGCCCAGGTTGTTCGAGGTCGCGGCCCCGCCCGCGGTGAGCTGGGCATCCAGGCTCGCCTGGGGCGGCGTGCCGGCGACGTTGGTCACCGTCAGGGCCTGGGCCTGGGCGCTGTTGATGCGCACATTGCCGAAGTTGATCGGGCTCGGCGTGATGCTCGGATTGGCCTGGTTCACCACCGTGCCGTTGACCTGCCAGATATAGCCGAGAGTCTGGGAGGCGAGCGGCGTGATGCCGAGGCCGCTGGTGGTGGCGCCGTTCGAGGCGAAGTTCACCTGCACCGTGCCGCCGATGGTGCCGGCGGCGACGGGGGCGAGGGTGACCGACATGGCCGTGTTGTTCGATTGGCCGGCCGCGAGGTTGGTGATCGAGCCGCTCGCCGTGAGCTGCGAGTTGGTGATGGTGCCGAAGCTGGCGTTGAGGCCTTCCTGGAAGGCCGCGTTGCTGACGACGACGTTCGCGATGGTGAGCTGGTCGGTGTAGTGCTGGCCGACCTGGACCACGCCGAAATTGAACGGCGTCGCCAGCGACGAGGCGACCGTCGGGTTCGCGTAGTCATAGGCGGCACCCGTGATCGCCATGGTCTGCTCGGCGACATTGGCGAAGTTGTTGGCGATGTGGATCGACTGGCCGGTGAGCGCGCCGGCCACGGTCGGCGCGTAGGTCACCGTGTAATTGCCGCTGCTGGCGCCAGTGGCGATGGGGCCGAAATTCTGCGCCGTCACACCCGTGCCGCTCAGCGACGAATTGGTGATGTTGCCGCCATTGACGCTGGTCTGGATGGCGCCGCGAAGGGCCGGGCCCGTCGTTCCGGTATTGGCGATCTGATAGGTGTAGTTGTTGGTGGTGCCGACATGGACATTGCCGAGGGCGAGGGTCGGCGCCGTCGTGGTCCCGCCCGAGACCTGGGCGCCGGTGACCGCCTGGGCCACATTGCCGGATGCGTTGATCTGCCCGGTGCCGGTGACGCCGGCCGTCTTGTTGAAGCTGTTGCCGGTGCCGAAATTGGCATTGGTGTAATCGCTCGACACGACGAGGTTATGGCTGCCGAGGTTGATGCTGCCGTTATTGGCGAGGTTCGAGGCGGTGCTGTCGGTCGAGGACTGGCTGAGGTCGAGGGTCGAGCCGGTATCGGTCGTGATGTTGCCGATGCCGTGGATGCCGTTCGCGGCGGTAAGCACGGCGCCGGAGGACTCGACAAGGCCGGTATTGCTGATATCCGGCGCCACGGTGCCGGAGCCCTGGATCGTGCCGGCGTTGCTCAGGCTCTGCGCGGAGAAGAAGCCGCCGTTGAGGTTGACATGGCCGCCCGCCTGGTTGGTGGCGCTTCCCTGGAACGTGGCCTGGGCGCCGCTGCCGATGCTCGTCGTCCCTGTGTTGGTGTAGTTGCCGAGCCCGAGGAGCGAGGCGCCGGCCCCCAGCGTCGTCGTGCCGCCATTGGAGAAATTGCCGCCGAGGGCGAGCTTGTCGCCGCTCGTCGGCAGGCTGAGCGCGCCGCCGGCATTGACGGTCACGTCCTTGCCCACGGTCAGGGTCTGCGGGATCGAGGCCTGGTATTCGAGGGTGTTGCCGTTGTTGACGGCGAGGCTCTGGATCGTCGCGTCCTGGCTGAGCGTCACGTCGCCGCTCGAGGTGGCGCCGATGGTGACGTCCGAATAGAAGGCCGGCACGCCGGCGCTCCAATCGCCCGCCGTGGCCCAATTCCCGGTGCCGCCGTTCCAGGTGTCGACGGTCGAGACCGGCACATTCGCCACCTCGAGCTGGATATTGCCGGCGTGGTCGTTATAGACGACGCCGAGGATCAGGCCGCCGCCGAGGCTGGTGGTGGTGCCGGCCGTCGCGGTGTTGTTGCCGTTCTGAATGCCGCCGAACAGGCCCTGGAGATTGCCCGGCTGGAAGCTCATCACCGTGTAGGTCTGGCCGGCGGCATAAGTGACGCTGGCATTGTTCGCCTGGACCGTGCCGCCGAGGAGCGTGACCGTATGCCCGTTGCCGACGGTGATCTGGGTATCTCCCGTCGAGAACAACGTCGTCGCCACGGTGCCGGGTGTCGAGCCGAAGATCGAGCCGTTCGGCCCCGCATTGAAGAAATTGCCGTTGATGGTCAGGGTGCCCGGCTGGAAGTTATTGGTGCCGCCGGTGATGGTGGCGCTGTTGAAGACGTTGCCGGTGACGGTTCCATTCCCTTGCAGCACGCCGCCATTGATCGCGACATTCGCCGCGCTGAGGGAGGCGTTGGCGGCGATCGTTGTCGCGCTGTTGGCTCCCGTCTGGGTGTAGTTGTTGCCGCCGGTGACGTTGAGGTTCGCGAAGGGGTTGATGCTCACGGTCCCGGAATTGCCGGCCGGGCCATTCACCTGGAGGGTGGCCTGGTGGGAGCCGCCCGAATTCCCGAACAGTTGGATGGTGCCGGTGTTGCTGAGGGCTGCCGCGGTCACGGTGGTGGCGGCGCTCAGGCCCGTATTGCCGATATTGACCGTGTTGCTGTTGGTGAGGGTGCCGCCCACGTTCAGGGTGCTGCCGCCCTCGCCGAAGAAGATGTCGGCGTTGATGGTGCCGCTGTTGTTGAGGCCGGTGGTGGTGGTGACGGTGGTGCCGTTGTCGATGGTGAACGTACCGGCGTTGGACGCCAGCGTGGCCAGGGCGTTGTTGTTCGCCGAATTGCCGGTGATGCGCACCTGGGTATTGGCGCCGTCCAGGCGGAGCGAGCCGGTGCTGTCGATATTGGTGAGGGCGCCCGAGCCGAACTCGAGCAGGGCGTCGCCTTGCAGGTTGACGGCGCCGGTGACATGGCCGGCGGTGCCGAAGCCGGCGGCGCCGGCGACGTTGAGCGTGGCCTGGGTCGCGCTGCTGGTGTTGCCGGTGAGGTTGATGGTGCCGGTGTTGCTGAGGGCTGCCGCGGTCACGGTGGTGGCAGAGCTCAGGCCCGTATTGCCGATATTGACCGTGTTGCTGTTGGTGAGGGTGCCGCCGACGTTCAGGGTGCTGCCGCCCTCGCCGAAGAAGATGTCGGCGTTGATGGTGCCGCTGTTGTTGAGGCCGGTGGTGGTGGTGACGGTGGTGCCGTTGTCGATGGTGAACGTACCGGCGTTGGACGCCAGCGTGGCCAGGGCGTTGTTGTTCGCCGAATTGCCGGTGATGCGCACCTGGGTATTGGCGCCGTCCAGGCGGAGCGAGCCGGTGCTGTCGATATTGGTGAGGGCGCCCGAGCCGAACTCGAGCAGGGCGTCGCCTTGCAGGTTGACGGCGCCGGTGACATGGCCGGCGGTGCCGAAGCCGGCGGCGCCGGCGACGTTGAGCGTGGCCTGGGTCGCGCTGCTGGTGTTGCCGGTGAGGTTGATGGTGCCGGTGTTGCTGAGGGCTGCCGCGGTCACGGTGGTGGCAGAGCTCAAGCCCGTATTGCCGATATCGACCGTGTTGCTGTTGGTGAGGGTGCCGCCCACGTTCAGGGTGCTGCCGCCTTGCCCACCGAAAAGATCGACTTCGAGATTGCCGCTGCTGTTGCTGAAGTCCGTCGTCGTCGTCAGCGTGGCCCCGTTCGAGAGATTGACCGTTCCGCCATTATTGGTGACGCCGCCCGTCAAATTGGCCGAAGCCGGGCTGCCGACGAGATCCCACGCGCTGTTGGTGATCGTCACATTGCCGATGGTGATCGCCGAGGTGAGCTGTGGCGCGCCCCCGTTCGAGATCGTCACGTCATAGGTGTTGCCGGCGCCGTTGTTCGGCGAGGTGCCGTTGCAGTTCGACCAGTCGCCGGCCGTCGTCCAGTTGGCGTTGGAGTCGGTCCAGGAGCAGGTGAAGTTTGCGGCGCGCGCCGGTGCCGCGCCCGCGGCGAGGCCGATGGCGAGGGCCACCGCGGCGGTCATCGTCGCCGGGCGCCGCCGCCTCAGCACGGCATGAAGATCGTGCGAACTGGACTGGAAACGCGACACGCGAGCATTGGCACGACGAGACATCGCACGCCCCCCGGCATCTGTTTGGGGCTGTTCAAGCAAAATCCTTGCCAGGTGGTTAAGCACGGCTAAGCGGCTGATATTTTTCAAGTAAGTATTCTGTCAGGATCACGACTGTAAAATGTGGCGACTCGACTTTATTGATGGAAGTCAATATTCGCCCATTCAATATTTGCGGAATCTGTGCAAGAAGTGACGAAATAACGCGGCACAACAATATCTTCGTTCGTCGGTATCGACGGATGGTCGAAAAATCGCCGGCTTTCCCGCGCTGTCGGAACGGGCGAGCCCGGCGGAATGCCAACGACGTTGATGAAGACTTAAAGCAGAGCGTCATCGCGAGCCGGAGGCGAAGCGATCCAGCCTTTGTCGTAGTCTGGATGGCTTCCCCCTCGCGATGCTCGGGGTCGCCATGACACGCCCCACGCACGAACGCGCGCGACGCCGCGAGACCCGGGGCCGCCGGGCATTCACCGCGGTCTCTCACAAGTTCAGTCGGCGCCGCAGTTCGTCCACTGAGATGATCGGTACCGGCGCAACCTCTCGCAACACCCCGAGATCGCCATCTCCCGAGACCAAGCAATCAGCCTTGGTTGCCACCGCCAGCTGGAGGAACACGACGTCGTCGCGATCCCGACAGGTGACTGGAAGTTCTGGGAGCGGTTCCGGCAGCCGCGCCGCTTCCGCGAAGGGGAGGTACTCGGCGAGCAGCAGATCCCGTTCGGTCGGGATCAGCTGGAACTTCGGATAGGCCAGCACACACAGGAGCTCGGTCGCCGTCTCCCGACAGACCACCGGGACCGCCAGGCCCCGCGCCCAAGCGCCGCGCAGCCACGCCAGCCGGCGGCCGAAGACCAGCGCAGAGAGCACGATATTGGTGCCGAAGACGGCGCGCACTGACGACAACCGGGCACCGGCTCAGCGCCGCTTGCGCGCCCAGGCCACCGCCGTCGCCACATCTTCGTCCTGCACGCCAAGCTCGGCCAGCTTGCGCCGCACCGCCACCGCAGCCCCCAGGCGCGCCGGCCGCAGCACGAGGTGATCTCCCGCCACCTCCACCTCGAAATACGTCACGGCGCCAAGGGCCTCGACCGCCTTCTTCGGCAGGGTCAGCTGATTTTTTGATGTCAGTTTGGCGAGCATGAGGACAGTGTAGGCCGGTGGTTATAAGGATACAAGGATTCCTTACTTCCATGGAGCCGACAATGCGCCCTTCACGTCCCGTGCGCCCACGATTCTTATGAGGATTTAAAGCAGCGCGTCATCGCGAGCCCCGCGAGGGGCGACGCGATCCAGTCTTTTGCAGGCATCCTGGATGGCGTCGCTGCAAAGCCTCTGCGCTCGGTTGCGCCGTAAGCATCACCGCTGCGGAGGTTAGAGGGCGCGGATGACGCGCTTGGCCATGATGTCGGCAATGGGCGGAAAGGCCTTCTGGGCAGCCATCGGCACGGCGCGCCATGAGCCTTTGCCGGGTTGGCCCCTGAAGTAGTCGAAGGGGAGCGTGCCGGGACCTGCGGGCTTGCCGACGATGATCCTGCCGACCATTCCGGCCATCTCATGCGGCACGCAGAAATAATCGTAAACCCCCTCGGCGCTCAGGGTGATCTCGAATATCTTGCCCGGAAGGAGATAGTCCGAATTCCAAGGCTGCGCCGTCTCCGGGATGCGAAGCGAATGATCGGCGTTCCTCGGATGATAGGCGGTCGTCGTGTGGACGTTGGCGACGCACCGCCAGCGGACGCGCTGTCCGGGCTCGATCAGAACGCCGATGGGATCGAAATACACCTTCGATCCCGCCGAGTCGCTCATCATGCGGATCTCGACGGGCTCTGCCGCAGCGGAGCTTGGTCGCGCGCGGAGGAGCGGGGCGCCGGCAAGGAGGCCGGCGCCGGCGCCGAGGATTTGGCGTCGCGTGAGCATGATTTACTTGGCGACGCGCTCCGCGCCATTGGCGACGTGCCAGAGGACGATATGATAGTGGGGCTCCTCGACGCCGGGGTGCCCCGCGTTGTAGTACATGTCGACGCTGACCACCCTGCCGCCCGGCGCCTTGAGGTCGTCGATCGTCTTGTGAGCGTCGATGTCCTTGAGGGGGATCATATAGACCGTGCTGACGAGACGGCCCTTATGATCGTAGGCCAGGAAGGGACCGTCCGGCAGCGTCTTCGGATCGACATAGAGCGTGCCCAGGCCGGGGAGGAAGTCCGGCAGCTTGACGAGCGTGCTCACCTTCTTGTAGGGCGCCGGCGGCGGCGCCTTCTCGACGCTGCCGGCGGCAAACGCAGGCATCGAGCCGAGGGCAAGCAGTATCGGCGCGGCAAGCAGAAGATGGCGTTTCATGGCTTTTCCTCTCTGTTTCCGTGGTTGATCAATGGCGCGCCGCTTGAGTCCGCCGGCTCCTCCGGCATGCCGAGGCGGCTCAGGACGCTCGCGACGATGCGGTCGCAGCGAGCGCCTGCGAAAGCGAAGGCGTCAGCGAGGATCGAGGCGAACGCCGCGCCGAGATTTTGCCGAATCAGCCGCCGGGCGCGATGGAACCGGGTCTTCACCGTGTCCTTCGGGATGTCGAGGCAGGCGGCGGTCTCCTCGACCGACAGCTGCTCGATGGCGCGGAGGATGAAGACGGCGCGGAATGAGGCGGGGAGCTCGTCGATCGCCTTCTCGAGCAGGGCCCTCAGCTCGCCGCGCGCGGCCGCCTCCTCGGGATTGATTGGCCCGAACGGGCCGAAGGATGTCAGGGTGGGTCGCCTATCGGATGAGGTCATCGTGTCCAGGTCTTCGAGATCGGCAACCGGCTTTCGGCGGCGCAGGCGGCCAAGCGCCTCGTTGACGGTGATCCGTGCGAGCCAGGTCGAGAGGGATGCCGTGCCTTTGAAGGCATCGAGGTTGGTGAAGGCGCGGATATAGGCCTCCTGAACGGCGTCCTCGGCCTCGAAATCGTCCTTGAGGATGCTGCGGGCGAGCCGAAACAAGCGTTGGTTGTTCCGCCGCATCAGGACCGCGAAGGCCGGCGCCGTGCCCTGCCGAATCAGCGACACGAGCTCCGCGTCGGACGACCACGGACCCAGCCTCGTCAGTACCTGCTCCATAGCACCCGCCCCATTTCCACCTTAGATGCGATAGGGCCGAAAAAGGTTCCCGGCCATCGCGCCATCTGAGGCGCTCGACATCGCGATGGGTAACGTCGGCCGGATGCTATTCCATCTCGCTGTCGCGCCCCTCATTGGAAGGAGCTCACCGCATAGTGATTATTCGGGGCCACGCCGTTGTGGCAGTATTCTCCAGTCCACTCCAATCAAGCGACGAGGCGGCCTGATGAAGCGCATGGCTTCCTTCATCGCGTGCTTGACGGCTGTGCTCCTGATGAGCGTATCGCTTGCGCTCGCAGGAGGACGGCATCACGTCGCGGTGCGGGGCGGCTTCGCGTTCCAAGGCGCACCCGTCTTTGCGCCGCACGCGCGGGTGTTTTTCCGGGAGCGCCTCTTCGCGCCTTCGCGGCCGTTCTTCCCATCCCGGCCATTCTTCGCGCGCCGCGCCTTGTTCGTCGAGCGCCCGTTCTTTTTCCCGTCCCCGCGGCTCCTCGTGCCGTCGCCGGTGATCGTCCCGCAGCCGGGCATCGTCGCAGCGCCGATCGTCGCGGCACCCTCCGTCGTCGTGCTGCGCGGCCAGTTCTGACCGCGCCGTGGCACGAATACTTGGGATCATCACGATGGCGATGCTCCTGGGCGGATGCGGCTTGAGCGGGCCCGCGCATGGGCCTCCCGTGCCCGGCATGGCGGCGGTGGTCGACATGAGCTTCGAAAGCTATGACCCGGCAAACGTCACCATCCGTGCCGGCCAAACCGTGGAATGGCGGAACACCTCGATCATCACGCATACGGTGACGGACGATCCGGCCCGGGCGAGGAAGGCTGATGACGCGGGCGTGCCCGCGGGCGGGCAGGCGTTCGATTCCGGCGACATCCCACCGGGTCAGGTCTATAGCCATGCCTTTACGGTGCCGGGGACGTATCGCTACTTCTGCGCCCATCATGAGCAGGGCGGGATGCTGGGCGTGGTCGTGGTGACGCCGGCGCCGTGAGGAGTGGAACCACAATTGCCGCAAGGGCGTCTTCGCGAGCCCCGCGAGGGGGAAGCAAGCCAGTCTTCGACAAACATCCCATCGTCATGCCCGCGCTCGTCGCGGGCATCCACGACTTTTATGAGGGTTTGAAGCCGAGCGTCATCGCGAGCCCCGTGAGGGGCGACGCGATCCAGCCTTTGTCATAAGTCTGGATGGCTTCCCCCTCGCGACGCTCGGGGTCGCCATGACACGTCCCACACATGGATGTGCGCGACGATACGCGACTCGGGTCGTGCCTCACCCCAAGGTCGCGAGGAAGGCCGCGCCGGCCCGCGCCTTGAGGGCCTTGCCCGCCTCGGTGCCGAGGCGAACGGCGTCCGCGACGGCGCCCTCGATCTCGTGCTCGTGGAGCGCGCGGCCGTCGGGGGTCGCCACCAGGCCGCGCAGGCGCAGGCGGCCGGCGGCGTCGATCTCCGCAAGGCCGGCGATGGGCGTGCGGCAGGAGCCGTCGAGCTCGGCGAGGAGGGCGCGCTCCGCCGCGATGCAGGTCACGCTCGGCCCGTGATTGATCGCGGCGAGCCAGCCGCGCGCTTGCCCGTCGTCACTACGGATGGTGACGCCGATGGCCCCCTGGCCCACCGCGGGCAGCATCTCCTCGGGGGAGAGCACTCGTCGCGCCGCCTTGGCCTCGTCGATACGGACCAGCCCCGCGATGCCGAGGATGGTGGCGTCGGCCTGGCCCTCGGCGAGCTTGCGCAGCCGCGTCCCCGCATTGCCGCGGAAGGGCACGACCTTGAGCCGCGGATGGCGATGGAGGATCTGCGCCTGGCGGCGCAGCGAGGCCGTGCCGATCACGGCCCCCGCGGGGAGCGCCTCGAGGCTTTCCGCCGTGAGCGAGACGAAGGCGTCGCGCGGATCGTCGCGCGGGAGAATCCCGGCGAGGGTGAGCGCCGGCGGCAGCCAGGTCGGCACGTCCTTGACCGAATGGGCCGCCATGTCGATGGCGCCGCTCAGGAGCGCCTCGTCGATCTCCTTGGTGAAGAGACCCTTGCCGCCGATCTCGGCGAGGGTGCGGTCCTGCACCCGGTCGCCCGTCGTCCTGATGACGGTGACGGCGATGGCGTCGGGATCGGCCAAAGCCGGGTGGGCCGCCCGCAGCGCCTCCGCCACGCAGTGCGCCTGGACGAGGGCCATCGGGCTGCCGCGCGTGCCGATGCGAAGGAGGGGGGAAGCCATCGAGGGACCTGCCGCGCGTGGGGAATTCGGGCCCATTGATCGGCGAGTTCGGCCCGGATATCAAGAGCCGGTGAGGATCGAGTTTGAGCTGAGTCGCGATAAGGGCATCGTCATTCCCGCGAAAGCGGGAATCCAGTGACTCCCGGGCCCCCGCCTGCGCGGGGGCGACGGCAAGAGCGCCTCAACTTAATCTCATCCTGTATTGACGGGCCGCCTGATCGCGGCGGGAAGACGACGCGAAGGGGATGCCAATGTCGCCCCCCGGCGTCGCCCCCTGCGAGTCCAGGTTTTCCGCCAAAAACGCGAGAGGGGGGATGCCAACGTCGCCCCCCTCTGCATCCCCCCGGAAACGGGGGCTCGGGACGCCGGAAACTGGGGAGGAGAATCATGGCCGCGAGCCGGAAAGTCATCATCACCTGCGCCGTCACCGGCTCGATCCATACCCCCACCATGTCGCCCTATCTGCCGGTGACGCCGGACGAAATCGCCCGCGAATCCATCGCTGCGGCGGAGGCGGGGGCCGCCATCATCCACCTCCATGCCCGCGACCCGGCGACCGGCCGGCCCACGCCGGACCCCGCCGTGTTCTTCCAGTTCCTGCCGCGCATCAAGCAGCAGACCGACGCGGTCGTGAACATCACCACCGGCGGCGGCCAGGGCATGAGCTTGCAGGAGCGCTTGGCGGCCCCTCTTAAAGCAAAGCCAGAGATGTGCTCGCTCAACATGGGCTCGATGAATTTCGGCCTCTATCCCATGCTCGCGCGCTACAAGGACTGGAAATACGACTGGGAGCCGGCCCATCTCGAAGGCTCGCGCGATGCGATTTTTAGAAATACCTTCAAGGACATTGAATTCATCTTGAAGGAATTGGGCGAGGGTTGCGGCACACGCTTCGAGTTCGAATGCTACGACGTCGGCCATCTCTATAACCTGGCGCATTTTCTCGACCGCGGGCTGGTGCGGCCGCCGCTCTTCGTGCAGACCATCTTCGGCATTCTCGGCGGAATCGGGGCCGATCCGGAAAATCTCATGCATATGCGGCGTATCGCCGACAAGCTTTTCGGCAAGGATTATCATTGGTCGATCCTCGCCGCCGGCCGGCATCAGATGGGATTCGTCACCACCGGCGCGATGATGGGCGGCAATGTTCGCGTGGGACTTGAGGACAGCCTCTATCTTGCCAAGGGGCGCCTCGCCGCCAGCAATGGCGACCAGGTGGCCAAGATCCGCCGCATCCTCGCCGAGCTGTCGCTGGAGGTCGCCACCCCCCAGGAGGCGCGCGCCATGCTCGCGCTCAAGGGCGGCGACCAGGTGGCGTTCTGACCGGGCTTCCCGCGGCTTAGAAGCCCAGCCAGCGCCGAATGCGGCCCCACAGCACCTGCCAGATCAGCGCCCCGGCCTTGAGCTCGGCCGCGCGCGGCGGCGGTGGCGCCTCGGGCCCGCTCGGGCGGATGCCGGCCAGGTTGCGCGCAAACTCGGCGATCAGCCGCCCCGCGAAATCCTTGACCAGCCCGCCGCGGCTGAACTGGGCGAAGGCGCCCTGGATCTGGTAGTCGAGGACGAGCTCCACGCGCGTCTGGCGGCCCTCCTCGAGGGGAAATAAACGGTAGCGTATCAAGCCCTTGGCGCGCGATCCGCTGCGCGTATCGCTGCCGCCGCCGCTAAGGGTGCCAGACATCTGCGCGTCGTCGCGCTCGATCGTCCCCGTGCCGGCGAAGCTCGCCTTGATCGGCCCGAAGGCGACGCGCATGGCGCCCTTGAGATCGCGCCCGTTCGTCTCGGCGAGCTCGGCTCCGGGCAGGCAGCGGGCGAGACGGTCGATGTCCGCGAAAAGCTTCCAGGCGTCGCCAGGCGGCATATCGACCGTGAAGCTATCGACGAGGCGCGACCAGCCCTTCTCGGGACCGGAGCCCGCCGTCGCAGGCGCAAGCGGCGGCGCGAATCGCGGTGTCGGTGCGGGCTCCGCAGCGACTGGAGGTGCCGTGGATGCGGTCGCGACGGCGGCGGCCGGTGCCGCGGCAACCGTCTCGATCGCGGCACGACCGAGCCGCGCTGCCGCCGGCACCTCGTGGATCACGCGCTGAATGGCGTTGACGATGCCCATATAGCCGGTGCAGCGGCAGAGATTCCCGGCAAGCTCCGTGCGAATGCGCCGCTCGTCCGGGTTCGCAAGGCGCGTCACGATATCGCGGGCGGTTATGAGCATGCCGGGCGTGCAGAAGCCGCATTGGAGCGCATGATCGAGATGGAAGGCCTCGCGCAGCTTGCCCATCACGGCATCGTCCCCAAAGCCCTCGACCGTACGAACCTCGGCACCGTCGCAAGCGACCGCATAGGCGATACAGGAGCGCGCCGGCGCGCCGTCGAGGAGGATCGTGCAGGCGCCGCAGACGCCATGCTCGCAGCCGAGATGCGTCCCGGTCAGGCGAAGGTGGTTGCGCAGGAAATCGGCCAGGCTCAGGCGCGGCTCGACGGCGGCCTCGACTCGTCTGCCATTGACGGTTAGGAAGATCTGCTTCATCGCGCGTAGGCCTGGAGGATGGCGCGGCGCACCGCCGCGGCGTGGAGCTGATGGTCGACGGGGTCGAGATGGGGTGCGGCCTCGGCGACGGCTGCCCCGACACGCTCGGCAGAGGCGGCGCCGACGCTTTCGCGCGCGATCTGTTCCGCGAGCGAGGGAAGCGCCATCGGCGCGCCGTCGAGAGCCCCCGCAATCACGCGGCTCATCCCGCGATCGGGATCGAACAGTGCGGCGCCGATCGCGTCAGGGAACTCGCCCGTCTTGCGGCAAACCTTGTAGTAGCCCCATCTCGCCCCTGATGACAGCTTCGGGATCTCGATCGCTTCGAGGAGCTCGCCCGGCGCGGTGGTAGTCGCGAAGGCGCCGCGCATGAAGCTTGCCATGGCAATGCGCTGCTTGCCCTTGGCGCTGGCAATGATGACGTCGGCGCCGAGCAGTGTCATTGCGGTGATCCAGTCCGCGGCGGGGTCGGCATGGGAGAGACTGCCGCCGATGGTGCCGCGATTACGGATGGCGCGGTAGGCGATGGTCCCAGCGACATGGGACAGCAGCTTGCCGAGCGGCGAGCTGTCGGCGCGGTCCTCGATCGTCGCATGGGTGACGCCGGCGCCAAGGATGAGGCGGTCGCCGCGATCCTCGATGCGGCGCAGGGCGGGGAGACGCCCGATATCCACGAGAAGCACCGGCATCACGAGGCGGAGATTGAGCATCGGGCCCAGCGTCTGTCCGCCGGCGAGGGGGCGGGCTTCGCCGTTCGCATCCGCCAGCAGCGACACGGCGCGCTCGAGCGTCTCGGGACGCTGATAGTCAAAAGAGACTGGCTTCATTCGGCGGTGCTCCGACCTTGCGGCTGCTGCGCCTCGATGAGGGCCGTGAGCAGCCGTCGCGGGGTGACGGGAATCTCGCTGAGCTCAACGTTAAGGGACCGCAGCGCATCGTTGATGGCGTTCACGATGGCCCCCGACGGCGCGATGGCCCCACCTTCGCCAACGCCCTTGATGCCGTGATCGGTGTAAGGGGAGGGTGTCTCGAGATGATACATGCGCAGCCGTGGCACCTCGGCGGCGCCCGGAAGCAGATAATCGGCAAGGGTCGATGCCATTGGCTGGCCGTTGCCATCATAAGTCATTTCCTCGTAGAGCGCGGTGCCGATCCCTTGCGCGGTACCGCCATAGGTCTGGCCTTCGACGACCATTGGATTCACGAGGGTGCCGCAATCCTCGACGATGACGTAATCGAGAATCTCGACCGTCCCGATCTCGGGATCGACGGCGACGACCGCGGCATGGGTAGCGTAACTGAAGGCGCCGCTATCCACTTTCGGCTTGTAGCCGACGGTAGCTTCCAGCCCGCCGAGATCGACATCGTCGGGAAGCTGCTCCGGCTTCAAATACCAGACATCGGCGATCTCGCGGATCGACACCTGACCGCGCGGCCCGTGAACCGCCGCATTCTCGAGGCGAACCTCGTCGGCGTGGCATTGGAGCAGATGGGCGCCGATGCGCTTCAGTCGCTCGCCCAGAACCGTGCAGGAGCGCGAGACGGCGCCGCCGGCCATTACGATACTGCGCGAGGCATAGGTGCCGGTCGAATAGGGCGTCAGTGCGGTGTCACCATGGATGACACTGATGATGGCCGGATCGATCCCGAGGATCTCGTTCGCTACCTGCGCGAGAGTCGTCTCCATCCCCTGGCCGTGGGATTGGACGCCGACGCGCACCTCGAGGCCGCCATCCGGCGTGAGCTTCACGGTCGCCTGCTCGTAGCCGGGGACGAGAGGAATGCCCCAGGATGCGAAGACCTTGGTGCCGTGGGCCGTCTGCTCGGTATAGGTGGCGAAGCCAACACCTATGAGACGGCCATCCGGCTCCGCCTTCTTCTGTCGCTCGCGCAACGCGGCGAGATCGATCCGCTCCATGGCAAGCCGTAGGCTCTTGGGGAAATCGCCGCTGTCGTAATGCTTCTTCGTGACGTTGTTGTAAGGCATGGCGGCGGCGGGGACGAGATTCTCGAGACGCACCTCGGCCGGCTCGCGGCCGACGGCACGGGCGATGGCATCGATGGTAAGCTCGATCACGAAGCACACGCCAGGACGCGCAACACCCCGATAGGGCGTGAGCGGCGGCTTGTTGGTGGCGACGGAATAGGTCTTGCAACGATAGCCGTCGAAGGCATATGGCCCCGGCAGATTCCCGCCGGCTTGGGCCGCCTCGAGACCCGCAGAGAACGGCCACACGGAATAGGCCCCGACATCCACCATCACCTCGGCGTCGAGGGCGAGGAGGCGCCCTCGACGATCCGCATAGGCCGTGACGCGATAGCGGTGCTCGCGGGAATTGGCGGCGGCGATCAGATGCTCGCGCCGATCCTCGATCCAGCGCACCGGGTGACGCCGCGTCATCGCGAGCCATGCGACCGCGACCTCCTCGGGTTGCAGGATGCACTTGAACCCAAACCCGCCGCCGACATCGGGCGCGATCACGCGAATGCGTCGCTGATCGAGGCCGAGGCAGAGTGAGAGCCCGGTGCGGATGACGTGGGGAACCTGCGTCGAGGCGTAGACGACGAGCTGATCGGCGCGATCGTCCCAATACGCGAGCGCGCCCTTTCCTTCCATCGGCGACATGCATTGACGCGCCAAGTTGTATTCGCGCGTGACGACGACGGGAGCGTCTTTGGCGAGCTCTTCGAAGCGGCTTTCCGTATTGGTGATCATGAAGAGATTGTCGCCCCAGGCCTCGTGCAGTAGGGCTGAGCCCGGCTTGCGCGCCTCGGCAACGTCGACAACGGCCGGGAGCTCCTCGATGTCCAGGATAATTTTCTGGCACAGGTCTTCGGCCTCGGCACGTGTAATGCCCAGGCACATCGCCACGGGCTCGCCAACGAAACGCACCTTCCCTGTCGCGAGCACCGGATAGTCTGAAGGCTTGAAGCCGGGAATGCTGTTCACCGCCTGCATCGGCTTCACCCCGGTGAGCGTCTCGGCGGTATAGGTACGATCCGCGATCGCCGGCGGTACGGTGATCGCGCGTAGGCGTCCATGCGCGATCGGGCTGCGCAGGAAGGCCAGCTCCATAAGGTTCGGCATGGCGATATCGCCGACGAAATTGCCACGGCCATGGAGATGGCGTGCATCCTCTTTGCGGACGAGCCGCGCGCCGATGCCCTTTCCCGGCTTTCCGTGCTCCATCATGTTAGAATCCGATCTCCTGTCTCGCTCAAGCCGGCGCATGGGGAGGGATGCGCGACGCCCAGGGGCGAATCTGCTCGAAAACGGCTGCCAATCGCAAGATTTCGGCATCCGCATACCAAGGGCCGATGATTTGTAGACCCACGGGCAAACCCGCTTTGGTCCATCCGCAGGGAACGCTCACGGCAGGGTGACCGCTGAGATCGATGGTGTTGAGATAAGGCGCGTAAGCCTGCCGCATGTCCCCAACTGTCCGCCCGTTGATCGTTATCGGATCGAGCGCCCTCTGTGACACGGGAAGGGGTGGGCGGGCGGCCGTAGGGGTGACGACAAAATCGAAGCGCGCAAACCATTGCTGCACCGCGCGGAAGATCTGGGTGCGCCGATATCCCGCTTTCGTGACTTGTTGACCCGTATAGCTGCCGCCCACGCGGATGCCCTCGACGAAGCTTGGGTCCATCCGGTCGCGGACCTCGTCGAGCTTATCGTAGAAACGCGCAGCCCAATTCGATTGCTGCAAGACTCGCCAGGCGGAATCGGAATTCTCGAAGGGCTCATCCACCTGCTCCACTTTTGCGCCTTGTTCTGCCAGCGCATGGAGAGCCTCCTCGCAGAGCGTGCGCACCTCGTCGTCCAGCACCTCGTTGCCGAGGAGAGGGCGCCAGGCGATGCGCTTGCCCTTAACGTCCAGGGAATCCGCCAACCGCTCGCGTGCACCGGGCAGCGGTGCGGCGAGGGAATGGGGATCGCTCGGATGCGGCCCCGCCAGCACGTCGAGCATGAGCGCAAGATCGCGAACGTTGCGCGCCATGAGCCCAAGATGGATGAAGTTGTTGAATGCCTCGGGCACCTGATTGTGGGGGATGATGCCGAGCGTCGGCTTCAATCCCAGGATCGCCGTGCAGGCGGCGGGGAGGCGGGTCGAGGCGCCGGCATCGGTCGCGAGTGCCAAAGGGCCGAGCCCAGCGGCGACTGCGACCGCCGAGCCACCACTCGATCCTCCCGGACTGTGGTCCAGATCCCAGGGATTGCGGGTGACCCCGAACAGCGGTGCGTCGGTCAGCAGCTTATGGGCGAATTCGGGCGTCGTCGTCTTGCCGAGGATGATGGCGCCGGCCGCCTTGAGGCGCGACACCGCGACGGCGTCGTTGTCCGGCACATTGTCGGCCATGAGGCGGGAGCCCCAGGTCGTGCGAATGTCTTTCGTGTTGATGATGTCCTTGACCGAGACCGGTACGCCGTGGAGGGGGCCGAGCTCGTCGCCGCGCCGGACGGCAGCCTCCGCCGCTTTCGCCGCCGCGAGCGCCTCCGTGTGACAGACGGTGATATAGGCGTTGAGGGTCGGTTGACTCGCGTCGATCCGGGCGAGCACGGCCGTGACGAGATCGACGGGCGAGAGCTTGCCGGCGCGGATTTGCGCCGCGATTTCGTGAGCGGGCTGAAAGGCAGATAAAGACGCCGACAATGGACTGCCGTCTCCCCGGGGCATTCGGCCCTGTTGATTCGCCTGATTCGCCAGAAAAACAGTATACTGAGCATATGGCCCGACCCCTGGAGGGTCAATCCCTTACTGAGGTCGCGACGCACGACCAAGGATTGCGTCGAATAGGTCGAGCGGGTATCGAGAGGAATCAGAGCAGGGAGGATATCCCTTGACGAAACCGCGCGCGAAGACCGGCGGCGTGCCGGAGGAGCGACACCGCATCAAGATGCCGCTGCCTTTGTGGTCGCGCCCGGGTTTCCTTATCCGGCGGCTGCATCAGATCCACCATGCCCTCTTCATCGAGGAGTGCAAGGTCTACAACATCACGCCCGTCCAATACGGGTTGTTGACGACGCTGAGCCAGCACCCGGGGATTGACCAGGTATCGCTGGCGGCCGAAATCGGCATCGATCGTACGAATGTCGCCGATGTCCTGGGGCGGCTGGCGGACCGCGGGCTTGTTCGGCGCGTCGGAAGCGAGCAGGACCGTCGCGTGAAGCTCGCCTACCTCACGGCTGAGGGGTCAAAGCTCGTCGAAGACATGTATGAGGCGATGATCCGCGCCCAGGAGCGCCTGGTCGCCCCCTTGTCTGCCGAGGAGCGCGCCGCCTTCATGGCGATGCTCCGGCGCCTCGTCGAGGTGAACAATCAGCACGGCCGCGCGCTTTTCCGGCCGAGTTGAGCGCGCTCCCGATCAAACCGGATAGACGAGCGAGTTGTCGATCCTAAGCGTGTCGTAGATGCAGTGCCGCTCCTTCAGCCGGAGCGAGGTGCCGTCGCGCACGAAGCGGTCGAGGTAGCGCCCAGCCTGATGGATGCGGGTATCGTCGTCGACGAGCGTCTGCAGAACCAGATAATTCGCTTCCGCAGAGATGGTGCCGTCGTTAGCGATCGCGATGACGCGCAGATTGCTCACATGATGCTGTAGATAGCGCGGCGCAAACATCGCGGTGTGCGCGATCGCGAAGGCGCGGTCGATCAGCATGGCGCGGCCCTCGCAGTAGACAAGCCCAACCGGTAATCCCGCTTCCGCGTTCTCCCGCGCGGTGATGCGGTAGATCGCGTCCTCGGTGAAGAAGCTCGGCCAGGATTCGATCTGCTGAGTATCGAGCACCTGGCAATACTCGGCATTGAACGCCTCGATCTCCAGCCGCAACTCCAATAGGGAGGGGAGTGTCGCGGCGGCCCGCGGTTTCGTATCGAGCATCGCTAAAGTCCCATGACGTCGCGATAGTGCCGGTACATCGAGCGGATCGCGGCCTCGGTGATGAGGGTTGTCGAGGTGCCCTCGTCACGCCCGCCGAGCTCGACGAGGCCGCACATCTCCCGCGCGGCGCCGCAGATTCCCTCCTGCACGAATTTCATCGCCTCGTTGTCCTCGAGGCCGAGGAAGCCCGCCGGCCCCATCAGATTGCCCTGACGCAGCCGATGCCGCACCATCTCATCGCTGTCGCCCTCATAGCCGAACATGGTCCAGATCATCGTGAAGGCGTTCGGGCCGTGGGGAACGATGTGGCGCGTACCCAGGGTATTGAGCTCCCGCTGCACGATCAGGTTTGGCCAGATCGTCTGCATGGTGACGGACCAGGGCGAGTCGAACTCCTTCACATAATTCAGGAAACGGTCGTCGTTCAGCTTCATGTTCTCTTGGAAGGCGCGCATCTCCCTCTTGCTGGCGTCGTCCACCTTGGGGCCCTCGTCGCCCTTGGCGGAGGCCATGGTCCCGTGGCGGCCCTTGGCATCGACGATCATGGCCGATTTGTTGCCGGCGACGAGCAGCCCGAAATTGACCAGATAGGCGTGCAGGAGCGTGGCGTGATAGGGATCCTTGAGGTTCTCGTGATAGAGCTTCCAGTTGGCCGGCAGAACGTTGCGGTAATAGCCGAGCAGCTTGAGGGGCCGGCCGTCGAACGTCGCATCGAAATCCGCGAGGATTTCCGGACCGAGATAATCCTCGATCGATTCCATCTCGTCGCAATAGGACGCGAAGACGACACCGCGCCGCGTCGTCACCTTGAGGTGACGCGGCGAATGCGCCTCGGGCCGGAAATCCTTTGGCATGCCGCCCTCCTTCTTGAGACCGCGGCGGAAGGGAATGCCAATCAGGGTTCCGGCCAAATCATATGTCCACTGGTGATAAGGGCAGACGAACTCCTTGGTGTTGCCTCGAGACTTGCGGCAGAACTCGGCGCCGCGATGGGAGCAGCGGTTCTCGAAAACGTGAATGCCGCCGTCCTGAGCCCTTGAGACGATGACAGGCGTTGGGCCGACGAACGAGCGCTTGAAGTCACCGGGCTGGGGGATCTCGCACTCAAGGGCCACGTAGTTCCAGGTCGGCCCGTGAAAGATGCGCTCGACCTCACGTTCGTAGATGGCCTGGCTGGTGTAGACCCAATCGGGAATGCGCGTGAGTCCCTCGGGCGGCCATTCATAAGGGCCGTCGGGGGCGCGGTTCGAACCGCCTATCGCAGGCAAGTCGAGCATGTCGACGCCGAGAGTCATGTGAACCTCCAACCGGGGTCGCCATCAGGCGCGGCCGCGCAAAACCAGATATAGGCAGTATACTGACGATTTTGTGGAAAGCAACGGTCAAGCTTGCGACGAGGCCGCGTGGGCTGCCACGAGATCTTTGAGCTTGTGGCGCGGGTCGGCGAGGGCGTCGAGCGTGGGCGTCGTGCCGGTCTCGATCATTTTACGTGCAAAGCGGATCTCACCACCCATGTTGAATGCGGTCGCGCCGACTACGCGATGACGCGCGATGTTGAAGGCCGTGAAGCGGCCGCTCGTGGGATCGCCGCGGAAGACGACATCGTCGGTCTCCTGCGGAACGCCGACCATTTGGATGTTTGCATCGTATTGATCCGACCAGAACCACGGTACTTCGGCATAGGGTTGCGGCGCGCCGCACAAGCCCCGCGCGACGGCAATAGCTTGGTTCTGGGCGTTCTGCCAGGATTCGAGGCGCAAGCGGCGGCCGAGGATCGGATTGGGATGATTGGCCACATCGCCGACGGCATAAACGTCTTCAAGCGTCGTGCGTCCAAACTCGTCGACCTTGATGCCGTTCTCGATGGCGGCGCCGGCGGCCTCGGCAAGCTCGACATTGGGGAGTATGCCGATCGCAACAAGAACGAGATCGGCTGCGATGCGTGAGCCGTCGCGGCAGATGACGGCCTCGACCTTGCTGTCGCTGGCGATCTCCGAAACCGTAATGCCCGTGCGGATCTCGACCCCATTACGGCGATGAAGGGCGGCTACATACTCGGCGATCTTGGGGTGCATGGCGCGATCGAGTATTGCCGGCAAGCATTCGACGACCGTGACCTCGAGGCCCAGCTTGCGCGCGCTTGCCGCCGCCTCGAGACCAAGGAAGCCGCCGCCGATCACCACGAAGCGCTTGGCTCGCCGCAGCGCGGCACCGAGAGTCAGCGAGTCCTTAACGGTGCGGAGGTAATAGACGCCGGCCCTTCCGATCGGCGCGAAAGGAAGCTCGCGAACGCGGCCGCCTGTGGCCAATACGAGCTTGTCGTATCCGACCTCGCGCCCATCGGCGAGCTTCACCCGATGCGCCGCCGGGTCGAGAGCGATGACGCGCGTCTCGGTCAGCAGCTCGATCTCATTCTCCTTGTAGAAGCCCGATGGCAACAATTGGCAAGAGCCGTGCGGCTTGGCGCCGACGAGGATCGCCTTCGAGAGAGGCGGCCGCTCATAGGGTGGTTCCGCCTCATCTCCGATCAAGATCACCCGCCCCTGGAAGCCGGCCTTGCGCATCGCCTCGGCGGCGCGGCCGCCGGCCTGCCCGGCGCCGACGATCACGAAGCTCTGGTTAGGCGAGGCCAACATGCAAAGCGTCAGGCGTCCGGAACATCGACCAGGATTTGATCGCCTTGGACCTTGATGGAATAGGTTTTGACCGGCTCCGTGGCCGGCGCGCTCCGCACTTCGCCGGTCGGGATGTGGAAGCGCGCCTGGTGCAGCGGGCATTCAATGCAGTCGCCTTCGATATAGCCATCCGAAAGCAGCGCGTGCTCGTGGGAACAGATGTTGTGGGTCGCATAGAGCTGTCCGCCAAGGCGATAGATTGCAATAGGTTGCCCCTCGATCACGACCCCAATCACTTCGTCGTCTCCGACCTCGTCCACGCTCGCTGCGGCATGCCATGCCATCGGATCTGCGCTCCTTTTCTACATCTCGCTCTTTCTCGCGAGGTCGGGCACGCTAAGGGTAACGAGTGAGCCGGTCAATGCTCGCTTGCGCCAATCGACGCTTGCCGCCGAAGGATAGTCAGTATACTGTCTATCGACAAGACATAGACCCTGGAGACGCTCATGGCACTGGAGCCGCTTGCGAAGGAAGGTCACTTCTTCCACATCTACGATTTTCGAGTGAAGCCCGGTAAAGGCGACGAGTTCATCAAGCTCTTCAACGAGTTCGACTACTCGGACGAGAATCCGATGCACAAATCCGCGGCGCAGGTGAAGGATGGGGTGCTATGCCGCGACGTGGCCGATGCGGATCATTTCTGGTTGATCGGCGAGTGGCGAGACATCGAGGTCCATGCGAAAATCCGCAAAATCCTCGCGGAGGAGATGAAGCCAGCCTTCGTGACCTTGATCGAGGGCAGAAAATTCGTCCCGAGCTACGCCAAGATCGTTTCGAGCACCCCTCAAGAGGTCTTGAATAAGGCTGCGGGCTGACCGCTCAGAGAGGCGCTGCCGTCTCGTTGCCGAGGCCGAGATAGATGCGCTGGACCTCCGGGTCGGCAGCCAGCTTTGCGGCCGGCCCCTCAAGGACAGTGCGCCCCGTCTGCAAGACATAGGCGTAGTCGGCGACCTCGAGCGCCAAGTGGACGGACTGCTCCGCCAGGAGCAGGGTAAGGCCTTCGTCGTGCAATCGGTCGAGGCTGGCGTAGAGCATTTCGACGATCGCCGGTGCAAGGCCGAGGCTCGGCTCGTCGAGGAGCAGCAGGCTGGGCTCGCTCATGAGGGCGCGGCCGACGGCGAGCATCTGGCGCTCGCCGCCCGAGAGCGTTCCGGAGCGCTGCTTGCGGCGCTCCTTGAGACGAGGGAAGAGCTCATAGACGCGATCGAGTAACTCCGAGGCGCGTGCCTTATCGGTCAGCGGCGTGGTGCCAAGTTTGAGATTTTGCTCGACGGTCTGGCCGGTGAAGAGACGCCAGCCCTCCGGCGAGAGGGCCAGGCCCTTGCGCACGATGGCATAGGCCGGGAGCCGAGCGATGTCCTCACCTTGCCATTCGATGACGCCGCCCGAGGGTGGCACGAGGCCCGCGATCGCGTTGAGCGTCGTTGTCTTCCCAGCGCCATTGGCCCCCAGCAAGGCGACGATCGTACCGGGCTTCACGTCGAGAGAGACATCCGCCACGCCGACGAGATCGCCATACTTCACCTCGAGATGCTCGACTTTTAGCCGGTCCATGGCGATCTCATCCACCGCTCTGCGCCCGTTTGGCGTGCGAATGACCGAGATAGGCGTCGATGACGATAGGATCATCCACCACCTCGCGGGGAGTGCCTTCGGCGATGACGCGCCCCTGATTGAACACAACGACGCGGTGCGCCAGCGTCATGATCACTTCCATGATGTGCTCGACGATGATGAGCGTTATTCCCATCGCGTGAATGCGCCGCACGAGCTCGATAGCGGCGCGGATCTCGACGGGGTTGAGCCCGGCAAGCGCCTCGTCGAGCAGCATAAGCCGCGGGCCGGTCGCCAAGACACGAGCGATCTCGAGGCGCTTGCGTCCAGGCGTTCCGAGGCCGCGCGCCGGCTGCTCGGCAAGCCCGTCGAGCGCGGTCACCTCAAGGATGCGACGCGCCTCACGCCGCGCCTCGCGCTCGCCAGGGTGTCGCAGAAAGGCGCCGATCATCACATTCTCAAGAACCGTGAGGTCTTCGAAGGTTGCGGGAACCTGGAAGGTGCGCCCGATCCCGAGTTTCGCGTGCTCCTCCGGCGAGGCGTGCGTCACCTCGATGTCGTCGAAGACAACGCGACCTGTGCTCGGCGTGAGATCACCGGCGAGGCAGTTGAAAAAGGTCGATTTTCCAGCGCCGTTCGGCCCAATGAGGCCGACGATATCGCCTTCGGCGACCGTCATGCTCGCCCCCGAGACGGCGAGGAAGCCGCCGAAGGACATCGAGACCCGCTCAGCGCTAAGCAGCATGGCGGCGCTCCTTGACCTCGCGCTGCCGCCTGCGCATCCGCAGCCGGTCCCCTAGCTCAAACAGCCCGCCCGGCTCGTAGCGGCTGATGAGCAGGATGATCCCGCCGTAAAGGATATAGGTGAGCCCGGTGCCGCTGCCGCCGAGAAAGCTGTTCGTGACCGTCTGCAACGGCACAAGGATCGCTGCTCCAAGGAGCGGGCCGTAGAGCCGCCCGGCACCGCCGAGAGCGGCCATCAGTAGCATGTTCACCGAAACCAGGATGCCGAGACCGCTATTGGGGTCGATGAACCCGAACTTGATCGCGTAGAGGGAGCCGGCGAGGGACGTGAAGGTGGCACTCAGCATCAGCGCGTAGAGCTTGTAGCGGCTGACGGGCACGCCCAGGCTGCGCGATGCCCGCTCGCCGGCGCGGATCGCGCGCAGATAATAGCCAAAGCGGCTGCGCTCCATGCGGAAGGTGAGGGCGAGAAGCACTGCCAGCACCGCGAGGTAGATGTAGTAGTACGGGACGGAGCTGCGGAAGATGAGGTCCCACCAGCCCCGCGGTGTCGCCGGTCCCATCAGGCCGATCGAGGCTCCCATCAGATCCCAGTTGCCGACGAGGATGCGGATGAGCTCGGCCACTGCGATCGTCGCCATGCTGAAATAATGTCCGGAAAGCCGAAACGTCGGCACCCCGATGACGATCGCGATGCCGATGCTGACGGCGACGCCGAGGGGAAAGCCGGCAAGCGGGCTCGTTTCCCACAATTTGTACACGAGAAGCGGCATATAGGCGCCGATTCCGAAGAAGACGGCATGCCCGACGGAGACCTGGCCCGCATACCCGCCGACCAGGTTCCATGCCGAAGCGGAAATCGCCGCCAGCAGCACGAGCGCGCCGAGTTGCTCGTAATAGGGATCGCTGAAGACGAGGGGAAAGCCCAGGAGGACCACGGCGAGAACGATAGTGCCGCGGCGCATCACGCTTTCCCCAGGAGCCCATGCGGGCGGACCCATAGAATAAGTACGAAGAGACCGTAGACGAAGACGTCCTGATAGACGGGCCCGCAATAGAAAGCCGAGACGGACTCGATGAGGCCGACGATCAGCCCGGCGATCATGGCCCCGGGCACGCTGCCGAAGCCGCCGAGGGTCACGACGACGAAGGCGATCAGCGCCAGCGACTCTCCCACGGTCGGTGAGATCGGAAAGAAGGTGGCGATGAGGGCGCCAGCGATGCCGGCCGAGGCGCCCGCCAATCCCCAGGCAATCGCCTGCATGCGATCGGGCCGGATTCCCATTAGCATGGCGGCGCGGGGGTCTTCGGCAACGGCCAGGATCTGGCTGCCGATCGCCGTTCGCGTCAGAAGGAGATGCATGCCCGTCGTGAGCAGAATCGCGACGATGCCGCTCGCGAGCTTGGGCGCGCTCAGGAGGATGCCGCCGATATCGAGATTGGGTCCAACAAGGCCCTCCGGGAGGGTCACGAAATTCGGGCTAAAGGCCCAGAACGCGGCGTAGCGCAAGAGGAGCAGCAGGCCGAAGGTCGCCAGGATTTGCGACAGCATGGGGCCGCGCATGACGTGACGGATGAGGGCCAGATAGACGATCACGCCGAGAATGAACAGGAGGACGGCGGCGAGGGCGCTGAAGCTGGCGGGTCCGAACGCTGCGAGCGTGAAGGCCCAGAAGGCGACATACATGCCGAGCATGACGAATTCGCCATGGGCGAAATTGATCACGTTCATCATTCCCCAGATGAGCGTGAGTCCGGATGAAAAGAGAGCGTAGACGGCCCCGATCAGGAGGCCGCCCACGATCACTTGGAGAAGGATCATCCCCGGCTACTTCCAGCCCTTGAAGGGATAGATGAGGGGATGTTGCGCCGACTTCGGCGGCCACACCGCAACGTAATCCTTGCCGATGAGCTGGATGAGATAGGTGGCCGCGAGAATGTTCTGGCCCGTCTTGTCGAATTTGACGCCTTTGTAGCCCATCATGAGCTGGTCGGGCTTGAGGTCGGTCTCCTGCAGCGCCTTCTGGATCGCTTCGGGCTTGGTCGAGCCGGCACGATTGATGGCGTCGAACAGCACGAATGCCGCCTGCATGTCACGCGCGCTGGTATCGTCCATATCGTGGCCGGTCTTGGCCTTGTACATCTCGTTGATCTTCCACGTCGTGCTATCTTTGGGACCGATGTCCCAAGCGCTCCGGTTGATCACGCCTTGAGAGATGTCGCCGACGGCCTTGATGAAGGCGGGATCGGAGAAGCCGGAATCGTCGCCAATGATCAGCGGCGGCAGGTAATCCAGGTTCTTCATCGTCTTCATGTAGAGGATCGTATCGGCGGTATAGCTGATGAAGATGATGCAGTCCGGCTTTTTCTCTTTGAGTTGAAGCACCTGCGGCGAGACATCGGCGGCGTTGGCGTTATAGGCGATGTCGGCGACGACATTGATGCCGTGGCTCTTGGCGGCTTCGCGCACGGTCCCGGCCACCGAGGTGCCGTAATCGGTATTCTCATAGACGACGGCGATATTGCTCGCCGGATGGCCAGCTTTCTTGAGGTCCGCAAGAAAGTCCATGTAGTTGTTGGCGAAGTCGGTTGCCACCGGGGTGACGCGGAAGACCCATTTGAAGCCGCGGCCGGTGATGTTCGCGGCGACGGAGTCACCGACGACGAAGGGAATGCCGTAGCGCTCCGCCACGGCCGTCGCCGTGAAGGAGACGTTCGACTGATAGCTGCCGAGCATCGCGACGACATGCTCCTGGGTGATAAGGCGCAGCGTCTGGTTCTGCCCTTCGGAAGGATTGCCCTGATGATCGGCGACGAGGAGGGCGGTCTTGGCGCCTCCGAGATTCGGCAGGCCGGCGGTCGCCGCAAGGGGAAGGTTCTTGAGCTCTGGATGGGCCTCGTTGACGATCTGCGCGGCAAGCTCGATCGCGGCCTTGGCCGACTGTCCAGCGCTGGCTGAATTCCCGCTCAGCGGCATGATGACGCCGATCTTGACGTTGTCCGCCGCCATGGCTGTTGAGGCGAGGCCGAGCACAGCGGCCGTCACAAGCGAAAGCGCTAGTCTCCTCATACGTTACCTCCCATTTTCTGGCTCGTCTTACGATCGCATCAACAAGCCGTTATTTTGATTTTGTCGCGATTTTATGGGTATCGTGCTTCGTCAGGCCTGTGTAGCCTCATCTATTCCCGTTGATCGCCCAACCGCATCGCTGCCGTGCCTTCGAAGTCGACTCTGCCATCCTCGGTGAGGGCGACACGATAGACCCGTTCGGCGCTTTCGCGCGAGACCAATTCGTCCAAGACATCATCGGCGACTCGTTGAGGATCGCGTTTTTCAGGCACCCCAAAACCGCCGCCGCCGGGAAGCTCAAGCCGGATGCGGTCCCGAGGCGGCACCGTTTGCCGGCCTTTCGGGCGAATGGGTCGACCGGAGGCAAGCGAGACCCGTCCCGGCTCGCCATTATGGCCGCCGTTGCGGCCCCGCGCAGGGTTGCGCACACGCTCGAAATTGCAGAGCAGGCTGATGGGCATGCCATCGGCGCCGCTCAGCTCGATGACTTGGCCGAGACCGCCGCGATAGGTTCCGGCCCCGCCGGACTCCTCGCGAAACTCGCGACGCCAGAATACGACTGGGGCGACGGACTCCGTCGCTTCAACGGGAATGGTGCGAACGCCGCTGGGAAAGGCGGTAACGCTGAGGCCATCCTTCGTCGGCCGTGCCCCGCCGCCGCCGCAATGGAAAATGACGGTTGAAAACTGAGGGAGGGTAGAGGGATCGACGCCCTCCTCGACCTCGTCGACCATGGAACCCCCGCCATAGATCTGCGGATTCCATAGGGAGGAGGCGCCCTCGGCGGGAACGCCGCCCTTGATCACCGGATGGAGGCAGCCGAACACAACGTCGGGCAGCATATGACCCACGGTATGCCGCGCGGCGACGGCCCAGGGGCGCTTGACGTTGAGCACCGAGCCCTCAGGAGCGGTCACGGTGATCGGCTCGAGCGAGCCGGCGTTGTTCGGCACCTCGGGCGCCACCAGGCAGCGCACGCCGAAGGCCGTGTAGGCGAGCGTGTAATTGAGCACAACGTTGATGCCGTAGGAGCTCGCCGGCGACGTGCCGCTGAAATCGACGTGGATGCCGTCATAGCCGATCGTCATCGTCGCGGCCAGGGTCAGAGGCTTGTCGTACCCGTCCATCGTCAAGCTGTTGCGATAGACGCCGGGCTTGAGCTGGCGGATCGCGTTCAGCATGGCCTGCCGCGAGGCGTCGATGATCTGATCGCCGAGCGCCTGGAGATCCTCCATCCTGAACTCGTCGAGCATGTCGAGGAGGCGGCGGCAGCCATCCTCGTTGCAGGCGGCCATGGCGAAGAGATCGCCCTCCACCTGGAACGGCTCACGCACATTGGCCCGCACGATGCGCAAGAGGTCCTCGTTGAACTCTCCCTTCCGCGCGAGGGGCATGATCGGTACCGAGAGACCCTCCTCGAACACCTGCCGCCCGTCCGGCCCCATGCCGAGCCCACCGATATCGACGACATGGGTAGTATTTGCGAACAAGGCGATCGGCCTGCCATTCTTGAAGGTCGGCGTAACGACGGTGAAGTCGTGCAGATGGCCCGAGGCTAGCCAGGGATCGTTCGTGATGTAGTGGTCACCCTCCTGCATCTTGTCGATCGGGTAGACGCTGAGGAAGTGCTTGACGGCATTCGCCATCGAGTTGACGTGCCCCGGCGTTCCAGTGATGGCCTGGGCGAGCATGCGCCCCTCGCGATCGAAGACGCCGGCGGACAAGTCGCCGGCTTCGCGCACCGAGGTGGAGAAGGCAGTGCGGATGAGTGTCTGCGCCTGCTCTTCGACCACGGCGATGAGCCGACTCCACATGATCTGCATGTGAATTTGCGATAGCGCCGTGTTGGGCTTTGCGACCATGGCGGAAGGCTACTCTTCGCGTCGGATGAGTTCAATATAACCGAAGCCGTTGATGCGTGCCTCGAAGCTCGGGCTGACCACCGTTGAGGTCTCGTCTTCCTCGATCACGGCGGGACCCGGAACGATCCATCCGCGCTTGAGGTCGGCGCGGCGGAAGAATGGCGCCTCGATGAAATCCCCCGAAGCTGGGTCGAACAGCTTGCGGCGGGACAGCGGCGTCGCTGAGCCAGGCTCTTCCGGCTTGGGCGTTTCGATGTCGACGTCCAGCGGCGCGCTGATCACCATGACCCAACTTAAGATCTCCACATCGACGCCAGGAATAGCGCGGCTATAGAGCGCACAATAGGCAGCCTCGAACGCCTTCAGGAGCGCGGGCTTGTCCTCGGCAGTGTATGCCTGGACCGGAAGCGGTACGGCAATCTCGTGGCCCTGGCCGCGATAGCGCATGAAGGCAGCGCGACGCTCTTCGAGCCGAGTTTCCGGCCCGGCGCCTTGGCGCACGATCGCCTCGGCTTCGGCGCGCATCTCGGCAAGGATGCGGTTAACCGCTTCGGCGTCGAAGCTGCTGAGCCGCTGGATATTCGTGCGAATGATCTCGTAGGCGATCGGGGCGCGAAGAAACCCGACGGCTGAGCCCACGCCCGCATTGGTCGGAATGACGACACGCTTGAGGCCGAGCTTCTCCGCTACGCGCGCCGCGTGTAGGGGAGCGGCGCCGCCGAAGGCGACGAGGGTGCGCTCGCCCACATCTTTACCGCTCTCGATGGTATGGACGCGCGCAGCGTTCGACATGTTCTCGTCGACCATCTCGCTGATCCCCAAGGCGGCGAATTCCGGCGATAGCCCCAGCTTTTCGCCGATGGCGCGCTTGACGGCCGCTGTCGCGGCCTGTGTGTCGAGCGTCAGCTTGCCGCCGGAGAAGGCCGCAGGATCGATGCGGCCGAGCACCACATCGGCGTCGGTGACGGTGGGCTCCGTGCCGCCGCGGCCATAGGAAGCCGGTCCAGGCTCCGATCCGGCGCTGTCTGGTCCAACGGCGATGCGGTTCATGGCGTCCACGCGTGCGATCGAGCCGCCACCGGCCCCGATTTCCACCATCTCGATCACGGGAATGCGCAGGGGCAAGCCGGAGCCCTTCTTGAAGCGATAGATCCGGGCAACCTCGAAGACGCGGTTCGTCTGCGGCTTCGCCTCGTCGATCAGGCAGATCTTTGCCGTCGTGCCGCCCATGTCGAACGAGATCATCTTGTCAATGCCGCAGAGGCGGGCGATATGGCTGGCAAAGATGGCGCCACCCGCCGGACCGGATTCGACGAGGCGTACGGGGAAGCGGATCGCGGTCTCGACGGTGGTAAGGCCGCCGCCCGAGGAGATCAGGAAGAGGGGGCAGCGGAAGCCGGCTTTGCGCAGGCCGTCTTCCAGGTTGCGCAGATAGCGGCTCATGAGCGGCTGGACATAGGCGTTCGCGCAGGCCGTCGTGAAGCGCTCGTATTCCCGCATTTCCGGCGAGACGTCCGACGACAACGTGATCGTCACGTCCGGCATGCGTTTCGCGATTCGCTCGCCGATGCGCTTCTCATGATCCGGGTTTGTGAAGCTGTGCAGGAGGCCGACGGCGACGCTGGCGATCTCCTGGCGCTCCAACGTGTCGATAGCGCGCTCAACGCTCGCCTCGTCCAAAGGCAGCAGCACCTTTCCGTGGGCGTCGATCCGCTCACGCACCCCCAGGCGCCAGCGCCGCGGCACGAGGGGCGGCGGCAGATCGATATTGACGTCATATTGCTCGAAGCGGTTCTCCTGCCGGATCTCGATGATGTCGCGGAAGCCCTCGGTCGTGATCAGGGCCGTGCGCGGTCCCTTGCGCTCAATGAGAGCGTTCGTCGCGAGCGTCGTGCCATGGACGATCATCTCGAGCGCCGACGGGGCGAGGTCCGCGTCGCGCAAGGCGATGGCAATGGCGTCGAGGACACCTTTCTCCGGCGCCTGCGGCGTGGTGAGGATCTTGCTGGTGTAGCGCTTCCCGCCGACTTCGAGCGCGACATCGGTGAAGGTGCCGCCGATATCGACGCCAAGCCGCGGTCCTGTCCGTCCTGCCACGAAATTCTCCCCCGCCGGATGCGGAGGGCCGCCGGTCCAGCTGATGTTCGAGACGCAGGCGAAGAGATTGATCAGGGGGCCGTTAAGTGTCAATAACAGCCCGCTTGGAACGCCTGCACCTCACCCGGACAGCGGCATGTTGACGAGATTGAGCGCGCGGGCGACGAGGGTGAGACATTCGAGGACCACCGTCCCGGCGAGGAAGGCGGTCATGCCGCCGACATCGTGAGGGGGGCTCACCGTATTCACGTCGGCCGCGACGATGTTGAGCCCGGCCAATCCTTGCAGGAATGACAGTCCTTCGCGGGCGCTCGCCCCGCCCCAAGCGGGCGTGCACACGCCCGGTGCGCAGGACGGATCGAAGAAATCCATGTCAAAACAAAGGTAAATCGGGCGATTTGCAAGACGTGCATGAATATGATGCAGAGTCTCCGGAAAGCCGCGGGCAAAGAGGGCGGCGCCGTCGATGAGTTCATAGCCGCAACGCCGCGTGTGCTCGAAAATCTGCGGATATCCGATGGGTCCGCGCGCACCAATATGAAGCGAATTGGCGGTATCGAGGAGGCCTTCCTCTGCCGCGCGCGTGAAGGTGGTTGCCGTGTTATAGCGGGCCGTAACCTCTCCTTCACCCGGATAGGTATCCGTATGGGCGTCGATATGGAGGAGGGCGAGGTTCGGATATTTCCGGTGGAGCGCGCGGAGCTGGGGGAGGGTCACCGAGCCGTCGCCCCCCATGGTCACCGGAACCGTACCGGCGCTGACGATGCGCCACACCGCTTCTTCGATCCGCGCATGAGCATCGAGAATAAGGCTGGGTGTGACATTCACATCGCCGCAGTCGATCAAGCCAAGGCGCTCGAGCGGGTTGAAATCCGCGCGCGGCGGCTGATAGGGGCGGACGAGAGCCGATTGTTCGCGAATGGCGCTGGGCCCGAGCCGCGCCCCGATGCGAACCGGATGGGTGCCGCAATCGAACGGAATGCCGAGAATGGCGGCCTTCGCGCCGGAGAGATCGTAGCCGTTCGGCACGCCCATGAAGGTTCGGCTTGGGCGGAAGATTTGAGCATCGAAGATATCGGGCATCATTCCTCTCTTATATCGCCGCTTGCGCTTCGCCGAAGTGTGCCCGAGGGAGCCGCGGCGCCGCCAGCGCGATTTGACACGAAATGGTCGGCTGGGGGCTCGCCAAGCGTCCAGCGAGGTGCTAAATCCTTGCTGGTCTACTGGTATACAAGAGCCGAGCGACGGCGTCGAACTCGCCGTCCTTTCGACGCCAAGGGAGAGCTAAATGCCCGAAGTTAAAAGCGATATCGAGATTGCGCGCGAGGCGCGACTGCAGCCGATCGAGGCGATCGGCGCCAAGCTCAACATCCCGGCGGACGCCCTGTTCCGTCATGGGCATTACAAGGCGAAGGTGAGCCTCGACTTCATCAAGGGCCTCAAGAACCACCCGAACGGAAAGCTGATCCTCGTCACCGCGATCACCCCCACGCCCGCGGGCGAGGGAAAGACGACGACGACCGTCGGCCTCGGCGACGGGCTCAACCGTATCGGCAAGCGCACGGTGATCTGCCTGCGGGAGCCGAGCCTTGGCCCGTGCTTCGGGATGAAGGGGGGTGCAGCCGGCGGCGGGCATGCGCAAGTCGTGCCGATGGAGGACATCAACCTGCATTTCACCGGCGATTTCCATGCCATCACCTCGGCGAACAACCTCCTCGCGGCATTGATCGACAATCACATCTATTGGGGAAACGAGCTCGATATCGACGTGCGCCGCGTCTCCTGGCGCCGGGTCATGGACATGAACGACCGTGCGCTCCGCCAGATCGTCTGCTCGCTTGGCGGGGTCGCCAACGGCTTCCCGCGCGAAGCGGGGTTCGACATCACCGTGGCATCCGAGGTCATGGCGATCTTCTGCCTAGCCAAGGACATGGACGATCTCATGAAGCGGCTCGGCAACATCATCGTGGGCCAGACGCGCGATCGCAAGCCGGTGCGCGCCAGCGATCTCAAGGCCGATGGCTCGATGGCCGTGCTGCTCAAAGACGCCCTACAGCCCAACCTTGTCCAGACGCTCGAAGGCAATCCTGCCTTCATTCACGGCGGACCCTTCGCGAACATCGCCCATGGCTGCAACTCGGTCGTAGCGACTACGACGGCACTGAAACTCGCCGATTACATCGTGACGGAGGCCGGCTTCGGCGCCGATCTCGGCGCCGAGAAGTTCTTCGACATCAAGTGCCGCAAGGCCGGGCTTCGCCCCGACGCCGCGGTCATCGTCGCCACCGTAAGGGCGCTCAAGATGCATGGCGGCGTCGGCAAGGACGAGCTCGGCAAGGAGAATCTGGACGCTCTGGAGAAAGGCTTCGCCAATCTGGCGCGCCATATCGAGAACGTCGGCAAGTTCGGCGTTCCCGCCGTCGTCGCGATCAACCGCTTCACCTCCGATACCGACATGGAGCATGAGTTGATCCGGAAGAAATGCGCCGAGCTCGGCATCGAGGCAATTCCCTGCAGCCATTGGGCAGACGGCAGCAAGGGAACCGAGAAGCTCGCGCGCGCCGTCGCCAAGATCGTCGAGACGAAGCCAAGCAATTTCCACACGCTTTATCCCGACGACATGCCTCTCTGGGACAAGGTGCGGACCATCGCCCAGCAGCTTTACGGCGCCAAGGACATCATCGCCGATCAGCGGATACGCGATCAGTTCCGCGATTATCAGAAGGCCGGCTTCGGGCACTTCCCTGTGTGCATCGCGAAGACGCAATACAGCTTCTCGACCGATCCGCAGCTCAAGGGCGCACCCAGCAACCATGTCATTCCGATCCGGGAGATCAGGCTCTCCGGAGGTGCCGAATTCCTCGTCGTCATCTGCGGCGAGCTTCTGACCATGCCGGGGCTTCCGCGCGAGCCGTCGGCGCACCGCATCCGCATCAACGAGCAGGGATATGTCGAAGGGCTCTTCTAAGCCCTCGAGAAACGGTAAGGCAGGGCGGTAGCCGCGGTCGCTCAATAGGATCGCGGCAGCCCTAGCACATGCTCAGCGATATAGGAGAGAATGAGGTTGGTCGAGATTGGCGCGATCTGGTAGAGGCGCGTCTCGCGAAACTTGCGCTCGACGTCGTATTCCTCCGCAAAGCCGAACCCGCCATAGGTTTGGAGGCACATATCGGCGGCCTGCCATGACGCGTCCGCGGCCAGGAGCTTCGCCAGATTGGCCTCCTTGCCGCAGGGCTCGCCGCGATCGAAGAGCGTGGCCGCCCGCTCGACCATAAGGGTCGCCGCCTCGCTTGCAGCATAGGCGCGGGCAATGGGGAACTGAATGCCCTGGTTCTGGCCGATGGGGCGCCCGAATACCACGCGCTCCCGCGCATAGCCGGCCGCCTTGGCGATGAACCAGCGCGCGTCGCCGATGCATTCCGACGCGATCAGGATGCGCTCGGCGTTCATCCCATCGAGAATGTAGCGAAAGCCTTGGCCCTCCTCACCGATGAGGTTCTCGGCGGGGATCTTCAGATTGTCGAAGAACACCTCCGTCGTCGCATGATTGATCATGGTGCGGATCGGCCGGATGGTGAGGCCGTTCCCCACAGCGTCGCGCATATCGACGACGAAGACGGACAAGCCCTCGGTGCGACGCTCCACCTGATCCTTGGGCGTGGTTCGAGCCAGCAGCAGCATGAGATCGGAATGCTCCGCGCGCGACGTCCAGACCTTCTGCCCGTTGACGAGATAGTGATCGCCTCGGCGCTCCGCCGTGGTCCGCAGACTCAACGTATCGGTGCCCGAGCCCGGTTCGGTCACGCCGAAGGCTTGCAAGCGGAGCTCACCCTTGGCGATGCCGGGCAGCCAGCGCATCTTCTGCCTCGGACTACCGTGCTTCAGTATCGTGCCCATCGTGTACATCTGGGCGTGGCAAGCGGCGCCATTGCAGCCGCTCTTATGGATCTCCTCCATGATGGCCGAGGCTGCCGCCATTCCGAGACCGCTGCCGCCATAAGCCTCGGGGACGAGGGCGGCGAGGAAGCCGGCCTCGGTCAGCGCCCGCACGAAAGCGGTGGGATAAGCGCGTTCGCGGTCGAGCTTGCGCCAATATTCGCCCGGGAAATTGGCACAAAGCGTGCGTACAGCGCCGCGAATCTGCTCCGTCTCTTCGGAGCTCGCGTGAGGGCTTGCAGAAGGCTCACCGTGCGCGGTCATGGGATACCTCGATCCTCTGGAGCGCAGTCAAGCGGGAATTGCCGTAAAGCGCAAGGAAGGCGAGCACCGCCCGCGGGCAGGCTCCTTCAAGCGCCGGCGTCGCGAGGAGCCGCTTCAAACGACAGCGTCACCTTGAGTCCTGGGCGATTGTCATCCAGAGCAAGTTTCGCGCGATGCAGCTTCGCGACGGCTGCGACGAGGCTCAAACCGAGGCCGCTGCCCGGCGAGGTGCGACTGGTATCGAGGCGTACAAACCGCTCGAGCACTCTTTCGCGGTCTTCCGCCGGGATGCCCGGCCCGTCGTCTCCAACCTGTAGCTCCGCCTCATTGCCGACGAGCCGGACCACCAGTGTCACAACGCCGCCGGCCGGCGTGTACTTGATGGCGTTGTCGAGGAGGTTGGCGATGCTCTGGGCCAGGAGCTGGGCATGGCCGATGATCATGACGCCATCCTCGATGGCCTGGGTGAGCGAGAGGCCCTTCTCCTCGGCAACCGGCTCGTAGAGCTCGAGGGCGTCGCGCGCAATGGCGCCGAGCTCGAGACGCGTCATCGCGGCGCGAGCCGCACCCGCCTCCGCCTGCGTGATGGAGAGCAGCGCATTGAAGGTCGCCAATATGGCGTCGGCGTCGGCGATCGTCTGCGCCAAGGCGTCGCGATAGCGGCGCGGATCGTCGGCTCCCCGCAGGGCCACCTCGATACGAGCCTTGAGGCGGGTCAACGGACTGCGCAGATCGTGGGCGAGGCTGTCGGTCACCGTCCGCATGCCGACCATCAACTGCTCGATCTGATCGAGCATCTCATTGAGACTTTGAGAGAGCCGGTCAAACTCGTCGCCGCTTCCCTCCAATGGCACCCGTTGCGTCAAGCCGCCGTGAATGATGCCGCGACTCGTCTCCGCAACAGCTTCGACCCTGCGCAGCAGCTTTCGGCTGAGAAACAGCGCGCCGGCGACACCGAGGATGATGGTGATGATGAGAGCGGCGACGAGGGTTTCGGCGATGACTTCGCGAAATTTCTTGCGCTCCTCCATATCGCGGCCGACGAGCAGTCGAAATCCGCCCTCCAGCCGGAAAGGCTTCGCCCGGATCTCATGGGAGGTTTCCGCGCTCCCGTGACCCGACCGGACCTCGAAGCTGAGCCAGCCGTTCTTCACGGTCGCATTGGCTGGCCAGCCGTCGAGATTGCCGGCCAAAGGCTGAAGGTCGGGACCCGTCAAGAGATAGACGCTGCCTTTCTCTCCCTTGTTGCCGCTGCGTTCGGCCACGACCTCGATGAGACGCCCGAGACCGCGCTCGGCATATTGCTCGGCCAAGCCGCGGATTTCGGCGTCGATCGTCGCATTGGCCTGGCTATCAATGAGGCCGAGCGTACCGAGGTAGAGGAAACCGAAGAGGACCACCACCAGGAGCCCGAAAGGCACCATGTAGATGAGCGCCAAACGGAATGTCGAGGTGCGGAAGAGGCGGGCGGTCCTCACGCACCGTCCCGCAGGGTGTAGCCGGCGCCCCGCACGGTATGCAGAAGCGGGCGCTCGAAGCCGCGGTCGATCTTCTGGCGCAAACGGCTGACGTGGACGTCGATGACGTTGGTCTGCGGATCGAAATGATAATCCCAGACCCCCTCCAGCAGCATGGTGCGGGTGACCACTTGACCGGCATGACGCATGAGATATTCGAGCAGCTTGAATTCGCGCGGCTGCAACTCGATGGCCCGGCCCGCGCGTCTCACGGTGCGAGCGAGGAGGTCCATCTCGAGATCGGCGACTTTCAGGCGCGGCTCGGCGGCCTTGTCGTTGCTGCGTCGAAGGATCGCCTCGAGTCGGGCCAGTAGCTCGGAAAAGGCATAGGGCTTGGTCAGATAATCGTCGCCGCCGGCGCGCAGTCCCTTGACGCGGTCGTCGACTTCGCCGAGCGCGCTCAGGATGAGCACGGGCGTATGCTTTCCCTGGGTGCGGATGGCTTGAATGATCGATAGGCCGTCCAGGCCGGGAAGCATGCGGTCGACCACCATCGCGTCATAGACTTGGCCCAGCGCCATGTAGAGCCCTTCTCGGCCGTCGGCGGCCCGGTCGACGACATAGCCGCTTTCCGTCAATCCCTTGACGAGATAGTCGGCGGTATCCGTATCGTCCTCGATGACCAGAATGTGCATGCCGCTAGCCTAGCAAGGCGACGAGGGAATTCCCACGACAAGGGCGACCACGACGCCGCTCGCCGGGCTGGCTGAACGGCGCCGTGGCGCATCCCTCGCCTAAGCGTGAGAGAAGGGCAGGGCGACGAAACGCTCCTCGCCATGCCGGTTGAGCAGGAGCAGGACCGCTTTCTGGTTGGCTTTGCGCGCCTGCGCCACCTTCGCAGCGGCCTCCTTCGGCGAAGCCACCCGCTCCTGGCCGACCCTGACGATCACGTCGCCCGGCTGGAGCCCTTGATCGGATGCGGGCGTACCATCCTCGACATCGGTAACGAGGGCGCCTTTGACGTTCGCCTTGAGGCCGAGCTCGTGTCGAGCATCGCTTGTCAGCACGCCGAGGGTGAGGCCGAGATCGGGAACCTTCGTCTCCCCGGCGGAGGGGGCTACGGACTGATTCTCCTGCTCGTTATTCTCGGCGACGTTGGTCTCGGGGGCCTTGCCGACCTTGGCATGAATGGTCTGCTCCCAGCCGTCCCGCCAGATCGTAACGGGCGCATCCGCGCCCGGCTTCGTGTCAGCCACCGCCCGGGTGAGATCGCGCAGATCCTTGATGGCCTTGCCGTTGAAGCTGAGGATGACATCGCCTTGACGAAGCCCGGCGGCCTGCCCGGGGCTGTTGGGGGTCACGCTCGCGATAATGGCGCCGTTCGGGGCCTTGAGGCCGAGGCTCTCGGCGACCTCCGGCGTGACTTGCTGAATCTGAACGCCGAGCCAGCCGCGCTCGACGGAGCCGTGCTCGCGAAGCTGGGCGATCACCGGCTGTGCCAGCGAGGAGGGAATCGCAAAGCCGATGCCGACGCTGCCGCCATTCGGCGAATAGATGGCGCTGTTGATGCCGATCACCTTGCCGTCCATGTTGAACATGGGGCCGCCCGAATTGCCGCGGTTGATGGCGGCATCGGTCTGGATGAAATCGTCATAGGGGCCTTCGTGGAGGTCGCGGCCGCGAGCGGAGACAATGCCGGCCGTTACCGTGCCACCCAATCCGAAGGGGTTGCCCACGGCGATGACCCAATCACCGACCTGCTCCTTGTCGGAGTCGCCCCACGACACTGCCGGCAGGGGATGGTCGGCATTGATCTTGAGGAGCGCCAGGTCGGTGCGCTCGTCGCGGCCAATCAGCTTGGCCTTGTAAGTCTTGCCATCATTGAGTGTGACGCTGATCTCTGTCGCCTTGCCGATGACGTGGTTATTGGTGACGACATAGCCGGCTGGATCGATGATGAAACCGGAGCCGAGGGAGTGCTCCACCATCGAGCGTCCTTGACCGGGCCCCATTTGGCCGTTGAAGAAATGCTTGAAGAATTGCCGAAAGGGTGAGTTCTCCGGCAGATTCTGAAATGGAAGGTCCATCATCGGACCGCCCTCAACCTTCTCGGTTGTGGAGACGTTCACCACGGCGGGCGCCACCTCCTTAACCAAGGAGGCAAAACTTGCCGGCGCCTCGCGGGCAAACGCCGGAACGACGAGCATGACCGAAGCGACGACGGCGCCGAGCACCATCGCGGCGGAGCGGCGCGGCGACGGGCCGCCGCCGGATGGCGGCGAGGGAAGGCGGGCCGCCTGGCGGACGGGGAATAGGGGCAGGCTCATTTTTCACTCCGTTGAATAGGCAATGGGGGTTCTGCGGAGATATGGGACCGCAGAATGCAATGCGCCAATCATATCGTGCGGTGTCGTTACCCGAGTGTGGCTGTGGAATTAATAATTGGTAAGGTTCAAAGCGATGCCGCCTCAGTAGCTTAGTTGATCGCTTCGCGATGGAGTGATCGCAAGGCGCCGCTGGGAAGCGCGGGGAGGGCTCGAATGCGCGCGGGCAGCGATGCCCGGACAATGCGGGCTTGGCCGTGGACAAGGTCGACTGCCGGCGCTACGAGTAGGCGCGACGTCGGCAGAGGTGCGGGTGAGGTGAGAATGAGCGAGCGCTCCACAATGCGGACAGGTGGGCAAATTCTGGTGGATCAGCTCAAGATCCACGGCGTGGACATGGCATTCTGCGTGCCCGGCGAAAGCTACCTCGCGGTGCTCGATGCGCTCTACGACGCGAAAAACCAGATCCGCCTCGTCGTCTGCCGCCAGGAAGGTGGCGCCGCTTATATGGCGGATGCCTATGGCAAGCTGACGGGTAGACCCGGTATCTGCTTCGTCACCCGCGGACCCGGAGCGACGAATGCCAGCGTCGGCATCCACACGGCGTTTCAGGATTCCACGCCGCTGATCCTCTTCATCGGCCAGGTGGCGCGGGGCGATCTCGAGCGCGAGGCGTTCCAGGAGATCGATTTCCGCCGGATGTATGGGCAACTCGCCAAATGGGTGGCGCAAATCGACGATCCTGGCCGCATCCCCGAATTTGTCGCGCATGCCTTCGCGCTGGCGACCTCCGGTCGGCCCGGACCTGTCGTCCTTGCGCTCCCCGAGGATATGCTGCGCGAGCCGGCGGCGGTTGCCGATGCCGAGCGCTACAAGGCGGTCCAGGCCCATCCCGGGCCGGACGACATGTCGCGCCTGCGAGAAATGCTGGTCGCGGCGAAGAGGCCGATCGCCATTCTCGGCGGCTCCGCCTGGACGTCGGAGGCGCTCGCCGATTTCACCGCTTTCGCACAGACGAATCGACTGGCCGTCGGCACCTCGTTCCGCTGCCAGGACCGCTTCGACAATCTCCACCCCTGCTATGCCGGCGATGTCGGGATCGCGCCGAATCCGAAGCTTGCGGCGCGCATTCAAGAGGCGGACCTTGTCCTCGCCATTGGCCCGCGGCTCGGAGAGATGACGACGGGCGGCTATACGCTATTCGACGTGCCACGGCCCAAGCAGAAGCTCGTCCATGTGCATGCGGGCGCCGAGGAATTGGGGCGGGTCTATCAGGCAGCCCTGCCAATCAATGCGGGGATGGCAGCCTTTGCCGCCGCGGCCAAGGCGCTGCGGCCGGTCGATGCATCCGCGTGGGCCGGCTGGTCGGAGGCCGCTCACCAGGACTACCTCGAATATAGCGAGCCGGTCGACAGCCCCGGTAACCTGCAATTCGCGGCGATCCTTGCCAGGCTGCGCGACGAGCTGCCGCCGGATACGGTCGTCACCAACGGGGCCGGGAATTATGCCGGCTGGGTGCACCGCTTCTGGAGATTCCGGGAGCTCGGCACTCAGCTGGCACCCACCAACGGCTCGATGGGCTATGGCGTGCCCTCGGCGGTCGCCGCAGCCCTGCTGTATCCGAAACGAACGGTTCTGTCCTTCTCAGGCGACGGCTGCTTTCTCATGAACGGGCAAGAGCTGGCGACGGCGATGCAACATGGCGCAGCTCCCATCTTCTTCGTTGTCAACAACGGCATGTACGGCACCATCCGCATGCATCAGGAAAGGGAATACCCCACCCGGGTGAGCGGGACGGCCCTCTCCAATCCTGATTTTGCCGCTCTGGCGCGAGCTTACGGCGCTCACGGCGAGACGGTTGAGCGCACGGAGGACTTTGCGTCTGCCTTCATGCGCGCGCGGAGCGCCGGGCGGGCGGCGCTGATCGAGCTCCGGATTGATCCCGAGGCGATCACGACACGGACGACGTTGAGCAAAATCCGAGACGCATCTCTCGCAGCCAAGGCGAAGTCCTAGTGCCGCCATGGCGATTCGTGATCTTGTCGCAGCCATTGCCGTCCTGGTGCTTGCCTCGGCACCGGCCTGGAGCGCCGATGCCGTCGCCTACAAGCTGGTGAAGACGATTGATCTTCCCGGCTCCAAGGGCGGCAAGGGAGGCGAGGTCGCTTTCGATCCGGACACCGGGACCGTTTGGCTATGCCAATCGCCCAATCGCAATATCGTCGTTGTCGAGACAAAGACGAACACGGTGCGGCAGGCGATCGAGGTCATCGACAATGGCGGTGGAATCGCCTTCAGCGAGCATTTCGCTTTCATCTCCGATCGGATGGACAACACGACGACGGTGATCGGCAAGCGCTCCTTCGAGACGGCGGTGGCGCTGAAGCCGGACGGGAACTCTCCCGGCGCCACTTATTTCGATCCCAAGCATGGAACACTGTGGGTGACCTCGGGGAGCGAGATGACCATCTTCAAAGCCGTCGGCCGCGGCGGCTTCAAGCGCCTCGCCGGCTTGCGCCTTGTCCCTTATCCGGTGAAGCAGGGGGCCGGTCAGGGCATCTATGTCGCAGCGAAGGACCGGATCTATCAACCCGTCGACGGTGTCGTCGATGTCATCAACCCCAATAGCCGCCAGGTCGAGCGCGCCTGGCAGCCAGGCGAAGCCGGCCGCGTCACCAGCATCGCCTATGACACCAAATCGGATCGCCTGATTCTCGGCACCGATGCGCAAGCCGTGCTCGTGCTCGATGCAAAGAGCGGCAAGCTTTTGCACACCATTCCCGTTGGCGGCAAAATCGGCGCCGTTGCGGTCGATGCCGGCCTGCGACGTGCCTATGCCGGCGATCTCCGCGGTAGAGTCGATGTCATCGACCTCGACCGCAATGCCGTGCTGACGACACTTCCATCGGAGCCGGAGGCCTACGGTCTCACTGTCGATCCGACGACCCACTTCGTTTATGTCTATCGGAGCATGAGCAATAAGCTCGATGTGTTCGCGCCAAAATAATGCGAGCCGCAGGTCGCGAGACGCGCAAAGCCTCGATAACCATCATTTAATGAGCGAGTTTTCCAGATTAATTCCCACTGCTCGCGTGTTTTTCTCGGTGCGACACAGGCCGTTAAAGTTGAATTGCGCAGTGCCGGCGCGTCACGTAGCACAGGTGTCATGACGGCTTTTTTCGATCGCCGGAAGCCCGACCGCCGTCTCTCCGTGGCTCCGATGATGGACCGCACGGATCGGCATTGCCGGTATTTCCTGCGGCTGATCAGCCGCCGTGTCCTGCTCTATACCGAAATGGTCACGACCGCCGCCATCCTGCACGGCGATCGGGAAAAACTCCTCGACTTCGACGAAATGGAGCATCCCGTGGCGCTTCAGATCGGCGGCTCGGCGCCCGATGAGTTGAGGGAATGCGCCCGTATCGCGGAGGCGATGGGCTTCGACGAGGTCAATCTCAACCTCGGCTGCCCGAGCGATCGCGTCCAATCCGGACGATTTGGCGCTTGCCTTATGGCGGAGCCGGAACTCGTCGCACGGGGCGTCGCCGCGATGGTTACGGCCACAAGGCTGCGGATTACGGTGAAGACGCGGATCGGGATCGACGACCGGGATTCCTATCCCGAGCTTCTGGAATTCATTCGGCGGCTCGCCGATGCCGGCTGCCGCAGCTTCGCCATTCATGCGCGCAAGGCGTGGCTCCGCGGGCTGAGCCCAAAGCAAAATCGCGAGATTCCGCCACTTCGTTACGAGCTCGTGCATCGTCTCAAGGCCGATAATCCAGACCTTGAGATCGTTCTCAATGGCGGCATCCTGAGCCTGGATCAGGCCGAGGCGCAGCTCCGCGCCGTGGATGGGGTAATGATCGGCCGCGCGGCCTACCACAACCCCTACATGCTCGCGGAAGCGGACCGGCGTTTCTTCGGCGATCCTGACCCGATGCCGAGCCGGGGCGACATTATCGAGTCGCTTGTCGCCTATGCGGAGCGAGAATTAGCGGCAGGGGCGCGGCTCACGTCGCTGACCCGCCACATCCTCGGCCTCTTCCAAGGGCTGCCGGGTGCGCGCGCGTGGCGCCGAATCTTGAGCAGCGAGGGGATTCGGCCGGATGCGGGCCCCGAGATCATCCGCAGCGCGGCCCGGGAGGTGCCCTTGGCGGCGCTTCAGGCGCGCCCACTCGCAACTTTCAGCGATGCTGCCTCCGGCGTCCCGAACCCCGCACCGGCTTGAGGCGCCGCCGACTCCCATTCGCCGCGGACGTCGAAATCGTCCTCACCGGGAAGATGCTGACATTTGAGTTGGATGAAGCGGCGCTCGTCCACAAGTCGCGCCAAAGCCCATACGGCCATCGCACGAACCAGAGGCGAGGGATCGTCGAGCAGAGTCTCGACGCGGCATGCCAGTCGCGCATCGCTGCTATTGCCGATCGCGATCAAGACATTGCGTATGAAGCGATCGCGGCCGATCCGCTTGATCGGCGAGCCGGCGAAGACTTGACGGAAGCCGGCGTCGTCGAGAGAGACAAGATCGGCGAGCTTGGGGGCGGTCAGCTCCACCCGCGGCAGGAAGGCATAGTGTCGCGTGCGTCGTGCGAATTTGTTCCAGGGGCAGGCGGCGAGGCAATCGTCACAGCCATAGATGCGATTGCCCATCGGTTCCCGGAACTCGCGCGGGATGTGCCCCTTGTGCTCGATCGTGAGATAGGAAATGCAGCGGCGCGCGTCGATGCGATAGGGTCTTGGGAACGCTTGCGTCGGACAGGCATCGAGGCAGCGCCGGCAATGGCCGCAGTGATCCGCCTCCGGCGCGTCGGCAGGCAGCTCGAGCGTGGTGAAGATCGAGCCAAGGAAGAGCCAGGAGCCGTGGTCGCGCGAGACGAGGTTCGTGTGCTTGCCTTGCCAGCCGAGCCCGGCGGCCTGGGCGAGGGGTTTTTCCATGACGGGTGCGGTGTCGACGAAGACCTTGACCGCGCCGCCCGATGATTCCGCGAGCCATTGTGCCAGGGCTTTGAGCTGGCGCTTGACGAGATCGTGGTAATCCTGTCCTCGCGCGTAGATGGAGATATTGCCGCGCTCGGGACGAGGGACGAGGAAGAGCGGGTCGCCTTTCGGGGCGTAGTTCATGGCGAGCATGATGACGCTGCGCGCCGCGGGCCACAGGGCTTGCGGATCGCCGCGCCGCGCGAGCGTCTCGGCCATCCAGGCCATGTCGCCGTGATAACGGCGCCGGACATATTCGGCAAGGTTGCGCTTGGCCGCCTCGTCCAGCCGCGCTGGTGCAAAGGCGACACCGTCGAAGCCCAGCGCGGCCGCCTTGTCCCGGATGCGTGAGGCAAGCTCGGCGCTCATGGCCTATCCACGCCCTCGATAAGGGGCTACGCCCTGGTCGGGGAGCCAAACGCCCTTGGGCGGCGGTCCGGACTGGAAAAAGACATCGATGGGCATGCCGCCGCGCGGATACCAATAGCCGCCGAGGCGGAGCCAAAGGGGCTTGAGAACGGCGAGGAGCCGTTTGGCGATCGATACCGTGCAATCTTCGTGAAACGCGCCGTGGTTGCGGAACGAGGAGAAATAGAGCTTGAGAGACTTGCTTTCGACGAGCCACCGCCGCGGCACGTAATCCAGCACGAGATGGGCAAAGTCAGGCTGCCCCGTGATCGGGCAGAGCGCGGTGAACTCCGGGCAGGTGAAGCGGACGAGATAATGCGCATCGGGATGGGGATTGGGAACTGTCTCGAGCCGCGCCTCTGCCGGCGAGACCGGCAGCTTCGCTGGCCGTCCCAACAGCGTCAAATTCTGAGATTTCGCTTTAACCATATTTCTTATCTATTTGATAGAAGCGAATTGTATATGTGCGGCTCCGGCCGTCGACGGGCGGATTGTCACACCGGGTCAAGGTCCCCCATCGCCTGCTCCGCAGCAAATGCAGCCGCCGCATCGGCAAGCCGGTCCTCCGCGATTGCCGCGCGCAAGGTGCTCATCAGGCTCTGATAATAGGTCAGGTTATGCCACGTCAGGAGCATTGCACCTAGGATTTCTCCGCTTTTGACGAGATGATGGAGATAGGCGCGGCCATAGTCGCGACAAGCCGGGCACGTGCAAGATGGGTCGAGGGGGCGCGGATCGTCGGCGTGGCGTGCATTGCGCAGATTGACGGAACCGCGGCGAGTGAAGGCTTGCCCAGTCCGGCCCGAGCGGGTCGGCAGCACGCAATCGAACATGTCGACGCCGCGCAGGACGGCGCCGACGAGATCGTCCGGCTTCCCCACGCCCATCAGATAGCGTGGCCGGTCGGCAGGCAAATGGGGAACCGTCGCCTCCAGAGTCGCGAACATCATGTGCTGGCCTTCACCCACCGCAAGGCCTCCGATCGCATATCCGTCGAATTCGAGAGCCTTTAACGCTGCGGCGGATTGGCTGCGAAGCGCCGGATAGACGCTGCCCTGGACGATGCCGAAGAGGCCGTAGCCATGCCGCTCCTTGAATGCCGCCTTGGAGCGCGCGGCCCAACGTGCCGAAAGCACGGCCGATTTGGCGGCCGTCACCTCATCGCAAGGCCAGGGGGTACACTCATCGAGTACCATGGTGATCGTCGCGTCGAGGAGATGCTGGATCTCGATCGCTCGCTCGGGTGTGAGGAGATGCCGACTGCCGTCCAAATGGGATTGGAATGCCACCCCTTCTTCCTTGAGAACGCGAAGCTGGGCGAGCGACATCACCTGGTAGCCGCCGGAATCGGTCAGGATGGGCCCGGGCCAATTCATGAATCGGCGCAGTCCCCCCAGTCTCGCCACGCGCTCGGCGCCGGGTCTGAGCATGAGATGGTATGTGTTGCCGAGAATGATCTCCGCCCCGGTCTGGCGCACCGATCCCGGCAGCATGGCTTTCACCGTTGCCGCCGTCCCGACCGGCATGAAGGCGGGCGTGTCGACGGTACCGTGAGCGGTGTGAAGCCGGCCGCGTCGCGCCGCCCCAGCGGTGTTCAGAACCTCGAAGCGAAAAGGAGAGCCGCTCACGGCGCCTCGCTCCGCTCGAGAAGGCAGCAATCGCCATAGGAATAGAAGCGGTAATGACGCTCGATCGCGTGGGCATAGGCGGCGCGCATCCGCTCGCAGCCCGCGAAGGCGCAGACCAGCGCGAACAGCGTGGAGCGCGGCAGGTGGAAGTTGGTGAGCATGAGATCTGCGAGTTTGAAGCGATAGCCCGGAAGAATGAAAAGCCGCGTTTCACCCACGAAGGGCCGGAGCTTGCCCCGCTCATCGGCGGCCGTCTCGAGGAGCCGAAGACTGGTGCTGCCGACCGCGATGATGCGGCCACCTTCTCGCCGAGTCTCGTTCACGCGCGCGGCAGACTCTTCCGATATCGAGCCGAATTCGCCATGCATGCGGTGATGGCGCAGGTCATTCGTTTTAACCGGGAGAAAGGTGCCGGCGCCGACGTGAAGCGTGAGGGCGGCGCGCCGCACCCCCCGAGCGTCGAGGGCCTGGATCAGGGCTTCCGTGAAGTGGAGCCCGGCGGTCGGGGCGGCAACAGCGCCCGCTTCACGGGCGTAGATCGTCTGATAATCGGTGCGGTCTTCCGCGTCCGGGCCATGCGCGCGCTTGATATAGGGCGGCAAGGGAGGCGCGCCGTGCCGGTCGAGGGCGGCGAAGAGGGCCTCATCGCTCAGCTCAAAACGCAATTCGACCTCGCCCGCGTCGCCCTTTTCCGTCACTTCGGCCGAAAACTCGGCGGCGAAGGTGATGACATCGCCCGCCACGAGCTTGCGCGCCGGCTTGGCAAAGGCGCGCCAGCGGTTGCCGGCAACGCGCTGGTGGAGCGTGAGCTCGACCTTCGCGCCACGGCGGTGGCCGAGAAGCCGCGCCGGAATCACCTTCGTATCGTTGAGGACGAGGAGGTCGCCGGGGCGCAGGAGCTGCGGCAGGTCGCGCACGATATGATCGCGAAGGCCCGCCGCGGACACATGGAGCAGGCGCGCCGCATCCCGCGGCCTTGCCGGGCGCGAGGCGATGCGCTCGCGGGGTAGATCGAAATCGAAGGCCTCGAGCGGCAGAGGCCGGTCGGTGGTGGTCGTGGATCCCGTCATGGGGAGCCGCTAGCCGCGGCTAGGCGAAGGCCTTGAAAGCGATGAGAGTGAAAGTGTCCTTGATGCCCGGCACGAGCTGGATCTTCGAGGCGACGAAATGGCCGATATCCATCTCCTGGGGCAGATAGCATTTGACCATGAGATCGTATTGACCGGAAATCGAATGCACCTCGGAGACCTGCTCGATTTCGAGCACCAGATGGTTTGCCACGTCGTAAGTCTTGCCGAGCTCGCACTTGACCATGATGAAAATGGTCTGCATGGCCGATCATCCCCCTTCTCATCGCGCGGCGGGGCCTATTCTGGCCGGCGGATGGGAGCGCTGTCCAGCATCGGCGTGGTGTGAGGTCAGCGATTGCTGAAGCGCATCGTCCGCATTAGGAAGGCGGGCACATGGTCGCCCATGCCGACAATGGGCTCATCAGGCTCACTCTCGTCACGGCGCCGGTGGTCGCGTGATCTGTTTCGGCTGCGATGCCGCTCGCGGATCTCTGCGGTTACTGGAATGACCTCGGCGCCGGCGCGCTCTGCCTTCTCCTCGAGCGACGGGGACTCGGCATGATCGGCCACCACGGGCTGCTGCTGGGATGCCTGCAGCGCCGGCGGCGCCTCGCGCCGGTAATCCGCACGGCCGCGGCGCGACCGGCCTCCATGCCCGCGGCGGCCGCCCGGTGCTGCGGCTTCGGCCTCGGACGGCGAGGGCGCCGGCAGATCGGCAATGGACTGACGGGGAATCTCGCGCTTGATCAACCGCTCGATCGCCGCCACGGCCTTGGTCTCGGCCGTCGTTGCGAGCGTGATCGACCGACCTCGGCGACCCGCCCGGCCGGTGCGGCCGATGCGATGGATGTAGTCATCGGCGTGGTGGGGGACGTCGAAATTGAAGACGTGGGAGAGGAATTGGATATCAATGCCCCGCGCGGCGACGTCGCTGCACACGAGAAGCTGCACGTCACCGCGCTTGAAGCGCTCGAGGGTTTCGGTGCGCAACTCCTGGGCCATGTCACCGTGCAGCGCCGCCACATTGAGGCCGTGGCGCGATAGCGAGCGATTGAGGATGTCGACATCGCGCTTACGGTTACAGAAGATAAGGGCGTTACGCACATCCTCGCTGCGGATGAGGCGGCGCAGCGCCTCGCGCTTGTTGTTCTGGTCCACCCAGATCAGCGTCTGCTCCACCGTATCTGCCGGCGAGGCCGGAGGGGCGACGCTGATCTCCTTGGCGTTGATCAGAAAGGCATCCGCCAGGCGCCGGATCTCCGGCGGCATAGTCGCCGAGAAGAAGAGCGTCTGCCGGATCCGAGGAATCAAGGCCACGATGCGCTCGACATCCGGGATGAAGCCCATATCGAGCATGCGATCCGCCTCGTCGATGACAAGAATCTTGATGTCGCTGAGGAGGACCTTCCCGCGCTCGACGTGATCGAGAAGCCGTCCAGGAGTCGCGATCAGGACGTCGACGCCGCGATCGATCAATTTTTCTTGCTCGTCGAAGGAGACGCCGCCAATCAGAAGCGCCTTGGTGAGGCGGGTATATTTCCCGTAAGTCTCAAAGCTCTCCCCCACCTGCGTCGCCAGCTCGCGGGTCGGCTCGAGGATTAGCGAGCGGGGCATGCGCGCGCGTGCGCGTCCGGACGAGAGGATATCCACCATCGGCAGCGTAAAGGCCGCCGTCTTGCCTGTGCCGGTCTGGGCGCAGCCAAGCACGTCCCGGCCCTGAAGCACGATCGGAATCGCCTGTTCCTGGATAGGGGTGGGCGTTTCGTAGCCGGCATCCCCTACGGCCCGGAGGATGTCGTCGCTGAGACCAAGATCGGAAAACTTCATAAAGGCTTCACGCTTTCGCCGCGACCGCCCAAGTGAGCTCTGAATTCGGGGAACTGCCTAGAAGATGGGCCGGGATCATAGATTTTCCAGCCCCCCTGTCAATCTTTGTTCCCGTAGCCGCGCGGCAAGGCTTTGTTCCGGCATCGGACCCGCAGCCTGCTTGGCGCTTCTGCGCCGTTCCTTTAGGGTAGCCGCGCTTTCATTAACGATCGAGCAGCTGCCATGGCGGAACGCATCCCTCTGGTTTTGGTTCCCGGCCTTCTCTGCGATGGGGCGCTGTGGCGGCATCAGAGCGAGCATCTGGGAGAGGTGGCAGCGCCCATGGTTGCCGACGTCTCGGCCCGTGACACCATCGCGGCGATGGCGCAGGCCGTGCTCGAGCAAGCGCCCCCCGGCCCCTTCGCGCTCGCCGGCCTCTCAATGGGGGGCTATATCGCTTTCGAGATCATGCGGCGGGCGCCGGAGCGCGTCGTTCGCCTGGCTCTTCTGGATACCTCGGCGCGCCCCGATACGGAGGAGCAACGCGCCCGTCGCCACGCGCTTATCGATCAATGTCGACTCGGCGATTTCAAAGGCGTCACCACGCGGCTCCTGCCCTTGCTGATCCATGCCGATCGGCTCCGCGACGAAGCCCTCACCGGGGAGGTCATGGCCATGAGCGTCAGGGTGGGGAAGGAGGCGTTTCTGCGGTCGCAGGCGGCGATCATGGGCCGTCCGGACAGCCGGGCGCGGCTCGGCGAGATCCGGGTGCCGACCCTCGTGCTCGTCGGACGCGAGGATGTGCTGACGCCCCTCGAGGTGAACCGCGAGATGGCCGAACGTATTCCTCGAGCCAAATTCGTCGTCGTCGAAGGCTGCGGCCATCTCTCGACGATGGAGCGGCCCGAGGCGGTAACCGCGGTGATGCGCTATTGGCTGCAAGCCTAAATCGCAGTAATGCGCTATTTGACCCAATGAGCCGCGATGGCACGATATTCCTTCGTCTCGATGGCCTGATGCAGCCACTGATCGACGAAGGCCTTCCAGACGAAATCCCGCGGCAGCAGATAGGCCTTCTCTGAAAAGTTGAAGGGCTTGTCGGGATGCACCGCGCAGAGGCCCGGATGGATCTTCTGCCAGAAGCGGGTCTCGCTCGCATCGGTGATCATAAGATCGGCCTTCCCCTCGAGGATCTGCTGCCAGATCGTCTTGTTGTCGGGATAGACCTCGATCGCGGCTTTCGTGAGATTGGCACGGTCGAAGCGCTCATTGGTGCCGCCGGGATTGGTGACCACGCGCACCCCCTTTCGATCGATCTGCGCGAGAGTCTGGTACTTCTTCTCGTTTCCGCAGCGCGTCACCGCGGTCTTGCCGTCGATCAGATAGGGAATTGTGAACAGCGCTTGCTTCTGACGCTCGAGGCTGATCGAGACGCCGCCCATGGCGATGTCGTATTTGTCCGCCAGCAGGTCCGGCATGAGGTTGGACCAGGTCGTCTGCACGAACTGGGCCTCGACCTCCAGGGCCTTGGCCAGCGACTTGGCCATGTCGATATCGATGCCTTCGAAGGCTTTTGTGTCGGGATTGAGATAGGAGAAGGGGCGATAATCCCCCGTGGTGCCGATGCGGAGGACCTTGCGCGCGAGGATCGCGTCGAGCCGGTTTTGTGGCTCCGCGGCGCTTGCCGTAGATAGGAGCCCAATCGCCGATAACAGAATGGCGGCAACGAACATGCCAACGACGTGACGCTTTGAGCGCATCGATCCCCCCTCGTTTGCACGCGCGGCGCTTGGCGATATCATTCCCGCCGCCGCGCTGGATGGTTCAACCTCTCATTTGACTGGCGATTCGCCAAGATCCCAGAAGAGCCCGGTCATGATGCGCAACCCGTCGCGCAGAATGGGCGATAGGGCGTGCTCGTTCGGTGCATGCTGGCTGCAGCCAGCATAGGAATGGGGCACCCAGATGGTCGGCAGCCCGAGCACCTCGGCAAAGCAGTCATTGGGAAGCGAGCCGCCGAGATTGGGCAGCACCGCCGGCGGCGCTCCTGTCGTACGGGTGATCGAGTCGATGGCCCAGATCACCCAGGGATGCTCCGGGTCCAGGCGGGTCGCTTGCATGAACCCGCGCGCCCACGGCTTGACCTCCACCATGGAGAAGCCCGCCTGGTCGAGATGCCGCCGTAGAGCAGGGATGAAGGTGGCGGGATCCGTATCGACAGTATAGCGGATTTGACAGGTGGCCGTCGCGCGCGGCGGGATCGCGTTGACCGGGTTTTCCGGATTGCCGGTCTTGAAGGCGAGCACCTCGAAGGTGTTCCAGGCGAAGACCTTCTCGGCGGGGGTAAGGCCCGGCTCCCCCCAATCGGGATCGATCGCGGGGGCATCCTCGCCGCCCTCGACGGCGAGCCCGGCGACGGCGGCACGCACCGAATTCGGAATCGCGTGCGGCACCAGCTCGCGAACCAGCACGCGGCCCCTGGGCGAGGCGATCGTGGCGATGGCGTGGGCCAGGATGATTCCGGGATTGGCGAGGAGCCCGCCCCAATTGCCGGAATGGTGGCCGCCCTCGCGCAAGTCGACGACGAGATCGAAATTCATGACACCGCGAGAGCCCATGAAGATCGTCGGCCGGTCCGGCATCAGGCGCGGGCCATCGGAGGCGATCAGCAGATCGGCTGCCAGCCGGTCGCGATGGGTCTCGCAGAAGATGCGGAGCCCCGGCGAGCCGATCTCCTCGCTGGTCTCGATGAGAAGCTTGGAATTGAATCCGAGACTGCCGCGCTCATCGAGAACACAGGCCAGAGCCGCGATGTTGATCGAGTGCTGACCTTTGTTGTCGGCAATGCCGCGGCCATAGAGCATGTCGCCGCGCCGCTCGATCCGCCAGGGGGAGAGGCCCGGTTTCCATTGGCTATCGAGCCCGCGTACCACGTCGCCATGGCCATAGGTCAGCACGGTTGGGAGCTTGGGATCTTCGAGGCGCTGGGCCACCAGGAGGGGACCGCCCCCGGCGACCGGATTCTCGAAGACCTCCCAGCTATAGCCCAAACGCGCCAATGTCGGCCCGATCTCCTCGGTGAGATAGGCGGCGAGATGAGGACGGCTGCTCGGCTCTTGGCTCTCGGTGCGGAACGCGATGCGGCGATCTAGATCGGTGAGGAAGGCGCCGTCGTCATAATGCCGTTCGGCGCGGGCGATCGCGGATGTTCGGGGCATGTCGGCCTGCCTCGTCTCTTTGCGGCTGCGCTAGGCTAGGCGGACTCGCCAAAGAGATGCAATGCCGCCGTTGGGAGTGCCGCCGTTGGGAGTGAATGCATGGACGCGATCGGCTGAAAGAAAAGATCGGCCTGGTGCGCATATGCCGGCCTAAACGTCGATCTCCTTCACAAACTTCGCGTTCTCCTGGATGAAGGCGAGCCGCAGCTCGGGCTTGCGCCCCATGAGCTGCTCGACGAGCCGCTCCGTGTCACGCTTGCCATTCGTCTCTCCGTGCCCTTCACCATTGGGCAGCATAACCCTGAGCAAGGTGCGCTTGCCGGGCGACATGGTGGTCTCGCGCAGTTGCGCCGGCGGCATCTCGCCGAGACCCTTGAAGCGGCTGATCTCGATCTTTCCCTTGCCGCCGAACGCCGTTTTGACGAGCTCGTCCTTGTGCTTGTCGTCGCGGGCGTAGAGCACCTTGCCGCCCTGCGAGAGTCGGTAGAGCGGCGGCATCGCGAGATAGAGGCGGCCGTCCTCGATGAGCCCGCGCATCTCCTTGTAGAAGAAGGTCATCAGCAATGATGCGATATGCGCGCCGTCGACATCGGCATCCGTCATGATGATGACCCGGTCATAGCGTAACCTATCGGTGCTGTAATGGGAGCCAAGTCCGCAGCCGAGGGCGAGGACAAGATCGGCGAGCTCCTGATTGCCGCGCAGCTTCTCAGCGGAGGCGCTGGCGACGTTCAGAATCTTGCCACGCAGGGGCAGCACCGCCTGCGTCTCGCGATCGCGCGCCTGCTTTGCGGATCCTCCCGCCGAATCGCCCTCCACGAGAAAGATCTCGGTGCCGTCGGAGGAGCGGCGTGCGCAATCGGCGAGCTTGCCGGGCAGTCGAAGGTTGCGCGTCGCCGTCTTGCGATTGAGCTCGCGCTGGTCGCGCCGCCGCTGCCGCTCCTCCGCGCGCTCGACGATGGAATCGAGCAGGGTCCGCGCGGCGGCGGGGTCCGCGGACAGCCAGTGGTCGAAGTGATCCTTGAGATGGGCGTCCACGAGGCGCGTCGCCTCCGGCATCGAGAGGCGTTCCTTGGTCTGGCCCTGGAACTGCGGGTTGCGCACGAAGAGCGAGAGCATGATGGCGGCACCCTCGACGATGTCATCGGCGCTGATCTGCTTCGCCTTGCGATTGCCGACTAGCTCGCCATAGGCGCGCAGGCTGCGGGCAAGGGCCGTGCGCAGGCCCAATTCATGGCTGCCGCCTTCGGGCGTGGGCACCGTATTGGTATAGGAATGCAGGAAGCCCTCGCCGTCCACCGGCCAAGCGATCGCCCACTCGACGCGCCCTTGATCATCGGCAAAACGCGCCTCGCCTTCGAAGGGGGTGGGGGTCAGGGTGGCCCGTCCAGCAAGCTCGGCGTTCAGGTAATCAAGAAGCCCGCCCGGAAAGTGGATCACCTCCTCGGCGGGAATGCCGTCGACGCCTTTCAACAGCTCGGCCGCGCATTTCCAGCGAATCTCGACGACGCGGGTAAGATAAGCCTTCGACCGCGCCATGCGGTAGAGCCGGTCGGGCTTGAAGCGGGCGTGGGGACCGAAGATGTCCGGATCGGGGTGAAAGCGAATGGTGGTGCCGCGCTTGTTCGGCGCGGCGCCCGCCTCTTTCAATTTCCCCTTTGGCTTGCCGCGAGCGTAGTCCTGGACCCACAATTTGCGATCCCGCGCCACCTCGACGCGGAGCTCGTCGGCGAGCGCGTTCACGACGGAAAGGCCCACCCCGTGCAGGCCGCCTGCCGTGGTATAGACCTTGTCGGAGAATTTTCCGCCGGAATGGAGCGTCGTGAGAATGACTTCGAGAGCGGATTTGTTCTTGAACTTGGGGTGAGGATCGACTGGGATGCCGCGGCCATTATCGCGAACAGTAACGGACCCGTCGGCGGTAAGCTCCAGCTCGATCCAGCTCGCATGGCCCGCTACCGCCTCGTCCATAGCGTTGTCGAGGAGCTCGGCGACCAGATGATGCATCGCGCGCTCATCGGTGCCGCCGATATACATGCCGGGGCGCCGCCGTACGGGCTCGAGGCCCTCGAGCACTTCGATATCCTTGGCGGTGTAGCTCCCGCGACCCTTGGTCAGCGGAGTGGGCGAGAAGTCGAAGAGGTCAGCCATAATCGGCATTATGGGGAAGCGAGTCAGGGGCTTCAAGTGTATGCTGTAGATAAATCCGCGATAGGCCACAAGATTTAGTGGGAGAGGGGCTCAAGATATGGTCAAGCCGACGCTCGAAGACGCGGCAAAGGCGCAGGGCACGGGGCCTCGGCGAGAGCCTCGAGGCGAGCTTCAGATCCGCACGCTCGCAATGCCCGCCGACACCAACCAGAACGGCGACATTTTCGGCGGCTGGGTGCTCGGGCAGATGGACGTTGCTGGCGGAATCTTCGCCGCTGCGGTCGCACGTGGCCGTGCCGTCACCGTGGCCGTCGAAGGGATGACGTTCCGGAAGCCGGTCTATGTGGGCGATGTCGTCTGTGTCTATGCCGACCTCATCCGCACGGGCCGGACGTCGGTCACTGTCGGCGTCGAAGCCTGGGTTCTGCGCCGCAATGCCGGTCAGCGCATCCTCGTGACCGAGGGCAAATTCACCTATGTCGCGATCGACGACAAGGGGCGACCCCGGCCGGTCGAGCAACCGGATTCTTGAGGTTGCGGGCTGTCATTTCCCCTTGGGGCAGGGATGCTGAGGATCTCGCGTGTCGCAGACATAGACGGTCTTGAGATAGCGCGTACCTTCATCGACCATCTGCTTGGTCAGCGCCACGTGATCGGGATCTTGGGCCGCCGGGAGACGCCATGAGATTTGGATCTGATAGAGGTCGTCCTTGCCGTTGATGGTCTTGTAGATGAAGGCCTCGCCATAATTCCCGCGCTTCGTCTTGGCACAGACGATGAGCTGCAGGCCTGTGGGATAGCCGCGCTCCATGCCCTCATGCTCTTTGCCATAGGCCGGCTTCTCGCAATTCTCGTCGACCACGCTCTTGATCATATCGAAGGATGTCTGGAGCGGTTGTCGGCTCAGGCCGTGCCAGGACGACGCGGAAATACGGTCCTGCCATTTCTCGGCGGACTGACCGTCCGGAACCATCTCCTTGATGCTGACGCGGACTTGCCCCTGCTGACGGGTCTCATCGGTGATCGATTTCCAACCCTTGGGAACGGGTAGGACCAGCCGCTCTCCTGTGGCGGGCGCGGCGGATGGCTTGCTCTTCGCCGCCTGCGCCAGCGCCGGGGGCGTAGCGGCCAGCGCAATTCCGAGGAGCAGAGACAATGACAAGACGAGGCATAAACGCGCCATGGCGGCATCCCTGGGGATGGGTGGAATCGGGCGGAGCTTAGCGGCCGTGATTGCGCGGCGATAGCACAATTTCCAGGGGCCGCTTACAGCCTCGTCCGAAAAGCGTCGCGGGCCGCCCTACGAGAGCGGCCCGCGGTCTGATGTATTGCGCGAGAACTGCGAATGGCGGCTCACGCGCTGTAATACATGTCGAACTCGGCCGGATGCGGCGTGTGCTCGAAGCGGTAAACCTCTTCCCAGCGAAGCTCCATATAGGAATCGATGAGGTCGTCCGAGAACACGTCGCCTTTCTTGAGGAAGTTGCGGTCGGCATCCAGGTTCTGCAGTGCCTCGCGCAGCGAGCCGCAGACGGTCGGCACTTTGCGCAGCTCCTCGGGCGGCAGGTCATAGAGATTCTTGTCCATCGGATCGCCTGGATGGACCTTGTTCTGAATGCCGTCGAGCCCGGCCATCAGCATCGCGGCAAAGCCGAGATAGGGATTGCAGAGCGGGTCGGGGAATCTTACCTCGACGCGCTTCCCCTTGGGGCTCGAGACGAAGGGGATGCGGCAGGAGGCTGAGCGATTGCGCGCGGAATAGGCGAGGAGCACCGGCGCCTCGAAGCCGGGCACAAGGCGCTTGTAGCTGTTCGTCGTCGGATTGGTGAACGCGTTGATCGCGCGCGCATGCTTGATGATGCCGCCGATGTAGTAGAGCGCGGTCTCGGAGAGGTCGGCGTAGCCGGATCCGGCGAAGAGCGGCTTGCCGCCTTTCCAGATCGACTGATGCGTGTGCATCCCCGAGCCGTTGTCGCCATAGATCGGCTTCGGCATGAAGGTGGCAGTCTTGCCATAGGAGTGGGCGACCATCTGCACGCAGTATTTATAGATCTGCATCGCGTCGGCCGTGTGTAGCAGCGTGCCGAACATAATGCCGAGCTCGTGCTGGCTCGGCGCCACCTCATGGTGGTGCTTCTCGACCTTCACGCCCATCGCGGCAATGGCATCGAGCATCTCCGAGCGCATATCCTGCGCGGAGTCGATCGGCGGGACGGGGAAGTAGCCGCCTTTCACCGGCGGGCGATAGCCGGAATTTCCCTCCTCGTACTGACGGCCACTGTTATAGGGACCCTCCTCGGAGTCGAGAAACACGAACTGCTCGTTCATGCTCGACTTAAAGCGCACGTCGTCGAATACGAAGAACTCCGCCTCCGGGCCGAAATAGGCGGTATCCCCGACCCCCGTCGCCTTGAGATAGGCTTCGGCCCGCTTGGCCGTGGAGCGGGGATCGCGGGCATAGGCTTCGCCTGTGGTCGGCTCGAGAACGTCGCAGACGAGAACGAGGGTCGGCTGCGCCATGAAGGGATCGAGGGTGGCGGAATCCGGATCGGGCATGAGGGTCATGTCCGACTCGTTGATCGCCTTCCAGCCGGCGATCGAGGAGCCGTCAAACATCACGCCGTCCTCGAGGAAGGACTCATCGAAATTGCTGACGGGATGGCTCAGATGCTGCCATTTGCCGCGCGGATCGGTGAAGCGGAAATCGACGTATTTGACGTCGTGCTCCTTGATCATCTCGAAGATTTTCTCGCTCTTTTTCGACATCGTTGAGGTCCCTTCTGCGTCTATGCTCTTGTCAGGCTCGGAGAGCCGCCAGCGCGAGCGCGCCGCGATGCTCTCCCTGGGGTCGCTTCTTCGTAGAGGCGTGGGTCAGATGGCGTCCTTGCCCCGCTCCCCCGTGCGAATGCGTATGGCTTCGTCCACCGTGGTCACGAAAATCTTGCCGTCGCCGATGCGGCCGGTATGGGCGGCTTGCTGGATCGCCTCGATAGCGCGCTCGACGAGGCCATCCTCCAGCACCACCTCGATCTTCACCTTGGGCAGAAAATCCACGACGTATTCAGCGCCCCGGTAAAGCTCCGTATGACCCTTCTGGCGGCCGAAGCCCTTGGCCTCGGTCACTGTCAGTCCCTGGAGCCCGATCTCGTGGAGCGCCTCCTTTACCTCGTCGAGCTTAAATGGCTTGATGATGGCTTCGATCTTCTTCATGTCGCTGTATCCCGCCCTGCCGCGTCACACGGTGCTCGTCAGCATGCCTCGTTTGCCGGTCCATCAGGTATTAGCACGGCTCGTGCCAGAATGGCGGCTGCCGCTCGCCGCGGCGAAGCGCGGATTTTCGGCACGGGAGATGGCTTTCCCGCCGCGCATCCAGCTCATTTTCTAGGCAACTGCCCAGATAACAATCAATCTCATGCAGAAAGGCAGCGGCGAATCCGCTCGATCGCACGTTCGATGTTTTCCGTGCTGTTGGCGTAGGAGAAGCGCAGATAGCCCTCGCCATATTTGCCGAAGCTGGTCCCGGCGATGGTGGCGACCCCCGCCTCCTCGAGCAGCTTCTGTTGAAAGCCACGGGTGTCGTAGCCGGTCTCGCTGATATTGGGAAAGGCGTAGAAGGCGCCGCCGGGCTCGACGCAGCGGAAGCCGGGGAGCTGGTTGAGCGCCCGAACGATCACGCGCCGGCGCTGGTCAAAGGCACGCACCATATCGTGGACGCTGTCCTGCGGGCCCGTGAGCGCGGCGAGGCCGGCATACTGGGCGGCTGCGTTGACGCAGGAATGGCAATTGACCGCGAGACGCTCCGCATGGGGAAAGAGCTGATCGGGCCAAACGCTGAAGCCCATGCGCCAACCCGTCATCGCATAGGTCTTGCTCCAGCCGTCGAGGAGGATCACGCGATCCCGTAGCGCCTCGTAGGTGAGGAGGCTTACATGCCGGCGGCCGTCATAGAGCATTTGGCTGTAGATCTCGTCACTGAGGATGACGACCTTGGGATGCTCGAGCAACCCGGCCGCCAGCTTATCGAGCTCCGATTTGGGGACGGCGCCGCCCGTGGGATTGGCCGGGCTATTGAGAATGAGAAGCCGCGTGCGCGGGGTGATCCTCGCCAGCACTTCGTCCGCGTTGAAGGAGAACCCGTTCGTCTCGTAGAGCGGTGTCGGTATCGCCGCGGCGCCGGTGAAATTGATCACCGATTCATAAATGGGAAAGCCGGGATTCGGATACATGATCTCGGCGCCGGGCTCGCCGAGCATCAGGATGGCGAAGAACATCGTGACCTTGCCCCCAGGCACGATCAGGACGTTCTTCGGGCTCACCTCGACGCCATGGCGGCGGTGGAGATCGGCGGCGACGGCCTCGCGCAGCTCGGGGATGCCGGCCGCCGGCGTATAGCCGTGATGCCCGTCCGCCAGGGCCTTGCGGCCCGCCTCGACGATATGGGTGGGCGTTTTGAAGTCGGGCTGGCCGATGCCGAGATTGATGATATCCCGCCCCGCGGCCGCGAGCGCATTGGCGCGGGCGAGCACTTCGAAGGCGGTTTCGGTGCCGAGACGCGAGAGCCCGGCGGCGAGTTGGGGCATGTCGTTTCCTCGTTCTTCCTGCTGATCGTTTGGGCGCGCGCACTATGCCTCACCGGGCGCAGCGCGATCAAATGCCAAAGCGGCTCAGCCCCGAAAATCAAGCGCGGCGCGAATGCCACGACCTTCACACGTTACGGCGCCTCGCTGCGCGGCTTGACCATGGGAGGGCAAAGGATTAGAGACGTGCCTTCTCTCGCGTCCCGCTTGCTTGCGGGAGGCGTGGTGGCGGGCGTAGCTCAGCTGGTAGAGCGCCAGATTGTGGTTCTGGATGTCGCCGGTTCGATCCCGGTCGCTCGCCCCACTTCCCTCGCCATCCGGCTACGTCTCTAGATTGCGGCAGCTCTCCGACGGCGGGCAAAGAGGAGGAATCCGCTGAGGCCGGCTGCCAGCAGCAGGGCCGCAGGCGGCTCGGGCACCGGGTCGACCTCGCCGACGAAGAGGAGCCCGAAGGGGTTTGAGTTGTTCGTCGTCCCGTTGCCGATCTGGTAGACGTCGAATTCGAGGCTGTGGCTCGTTCCCGCGCCCAGAAGCGTGTCGACCACGTAGTCCTTGCCGGGTGTGCAGCTCGGCGCGCTGTCCTCGCAGATATGGTTATCCGCGAAGCTGGTATCGAAGGTCGCGGAATTGATGAAGACGCCGTCGACAAGGATTTTCGCCGTGTCGTCGGCCCAAATGTTCGCGATGATCCGCGCGTCGGCCGGCGCATTGAAGGTCAGCGTGTAGATCATCGACGGGGCGTAGAGGTTCTGCGGCACGACGACGTTGTCGGGACCGACGCCCGTCTTCGCAAAGGACACCCAGCTCGCTTGGGAGCTCGCCAGGTTCTGAAACCCCGGCAGGTTGGGCGCGAAGGCGGGATGCGTCCCCTGCCACAGGCTGTCGGGGGTAATGGCGACGCAGGCGGTGCTGGCATTGAATGGATTGGCGCAGCTTTCCGTCTGGCCGGCGGCCGGATTTCCCGATTGCAGCAGGATCGCGGCCGCTTCGGCTCTTGGCGCCGAGGCCACGAGACCACCGACGAGCGCGAGAGCGCATAGGCATCCGGCAAGTTTTCCACGCATCGATCGCTCCTCGGCTCGCTCGCAGACAGGAATCACTTCACAATGAAGAGTGAAGTAATTAACCTAAAAATTTAACGAATTAACCAATAACACTTGACGATATCAGTGTTATCTAAATAATTCGTCAAAATTTGTCAAGAAGCGAAGATGTATATCAAAGAGGACGTGTATACGATGCGGGCGTCTGCGCACCGTTGATCTGGATCAACGTCGCTGGCGTGCCGGCCGCTAGAGTGGCGGCGTGAGTGGTTTCTCACCTTCCGCTCATCAACTTTGACCCTGCCTGGTCCACCCCGGGCGGGGTTCTTTTTTGGGAAGGCGAGCGCGGGCCTCGCCCCGCTCGGCCGCAGGCTCTCACATCCCGAGGCGCTTCATGAAGCTGAGGTCGTAGGAGATCCCGCGCCAGCCCGGAATGGGCTTGATCACGATCGGCAGATCGTGCGCATGCACGTCGCGCGCATTCGCGACGCGCAGCACCTCGGCGGCGCGGAGCTCCTGCTCGGGCGTGCGCACGGCGACCCAAAGCACGATGCCGCCATGGCTGAGCTGCTCGCGGAAGCGCCGGACATAGCGCTGGTCGAGCCAGCGTGCCACCATGTAGCCGAGAAGCCCGCCGAGCGCGCCGATCAGAAGCACCGCCCAGACGACCGTGAGGTCGGCAGCACCCCGGCTCGCCAGAATCGCCGCGGCAATGACAGTCGGCACGTAGATCGCGACGCCGATGAGCACCCCCTCGGCATCGCCGAGGGAGGTCTTGGAGACGTAGATCGTCCGGGGGATCTCGGTATCGTCCTCGATCTCGCGCACATGGGCGTAGGCGCGTCCCACCACCTGCTCGACAGTGTGAAAATCGGCGACGGTGCTGATATCGGCGCGGTTGAAGCCGCAATGTTGCAGCTCGTCGACGGCGGCCTGCAGATGCTCTTGATCGTCGAACACGCCGACGACCTCGCGCACCGTGCCGACCTGACGAGAGACCGCTGCTTCCTCGGCGATAGTCGACATGCCAACCTCCTCGCAGACGCCCGCCTCCGCGGGCGCAAATCCGGTCGGAGGCTTATCTTCCGTTATTTCCCGGAAGAGAGCCTCCCCGGGAACGATGCGAATATAACACGAAAATCAAAGCAGGGGTTGCGCGGAATGCGCGGATATCCCGCGGCGGCGAGGTCCCGTGATCTGTCACTTCATCGTGATTGGGCGCAGGCTGTCGGGCGTTGAGCGCGCGAAAAGATCGCCGTTCGGCATATAGAATTCGACGACGACGCGCTGTCCCGAGAGGCAGGCCTCCGCATCCGAGACGAGAAGGGCGGTCATGAGGCGGTTCGGCTGCTTATAGGCCGCCGACCAGGTATAGACGATGCGGCCGTTCATCATCTCGCGCTTCGCGAAGGCGCCGGTGCTCTGCACCCGCAGCAGCGAGGCCCCGGCTTGCGCCTGGTCGCAGGCCGCTGTCGCCATCGACACCGAGCTCAGCAGCATCGCCGCGGTGATGAGGCCAATCATTCCCGGCTCGCGCATCCTGCGCATCGAGGCCCTCCCTGGGTTGGTGGGTGCCAGGAGAGCACGAGGGCCTTAAACGGCGATTAACGCAGCGCCGGCGCAAGAACGCGGCATGGGCGCGATCGGGGCCGTTAACCATAGCCTCGCGATATCTTAGCCGGCCATGAGGCCAGCCAGGGCCTGACGCAGGACCTGGCGGCTGCGGAACAGCACCATCTCCTGCCAATCCGGTGTCGCCGGATAATAGTGCTTGCGAATTTGCGCCTTGATGCGCCGCGTCTCGGGCGCCGACCAGTCGACATTGCTGTAATTGTGCAGCCAATGATCCTCGCGCAAGGCGCGCATGCCGGAGGTGCTCGACGGATAGGTCCCATATTCCAGCGCGATGTAGGTGACGGCGTCGCCGAGCTTGCGGCACCATTCCTCATCGGCAAGACCCCGCTTCGGCACCGAGGAGGAGGTCCCGAGGGTCGGCTCGGTCAGGGAATCGCCATACCACGCGCGGCCCCGCTTATGCCCGAGGCTGCCCGGGATGTTCCCCGAGATGGGCTCGCCATAGCCGAAGGGGCCGAGGCCCGTATGGTAATCGACGACGGCGACGAGGCGGCGCGCTGCGAGGTGATAATCGGCGATGATGGCCTCCAAAGTCAGCCGCGCCCAGGTCGGCTTGATGCCGCCGTAAAAGATGCCGCCCGGGTGACGGTATTGGCCGGCCGAGCGCGCGATGTCGAATTGGCGCGGCCCGTGCTTCTCGCGATAGGCCTCGAGGCGCTTGATCGCGGCCTCGTATTCGGGGCCGCTCAGCGTTCTGGGCACGAGGGCGTCGGCGAGCTCGTCATAGGCGGGATTCTCCGGGAGCGGCTGGCCGAAATCGATGAAGTTCCGGTTAAGGTCGCAACCTTCCTCGGTGACGCGGCGGAGCCAGGCGAAGCCGTACGGGTTGATTGCATGGACGAAGAGCATCGCGGTGTCGGCGGGAAGGGGAGCGGTCCCAGGGCCGAGGAGCCAATCGATCTGCGCGCCCGAGCCGCAGAACCCTTCGACCCCATGGGTCGCCGAGACGGTGACCAGCACCTTGGCGGCGTCCTCGGGGCCGAACCAGGCGACGTCCGTCGCGAGGGCCTCACCCCCGGGGCCGCGCAGCGGATTGGCATAGCTGCGCAAGCTTCCGCCGACGAGCGCTGTCGCCGCATGGAACTTGTCGCGTGCGGATTTGTAGTCGGTGGAGAAGCGCGTGGCGAAGCCGGTTTCCAAGTTCATTCTCATCCTCCTCCGAGCGGCGCGGCGACGCCATCGCGACGGCGTTAACCATAAGCTTGGCCAGCACACGCGATCGCACGCCGAGCACGCGGTTGTCACGCCTTTTTGATAGCGCGTTAAGGATTCCTTAAAGATCCGTCAGACGGAGTTTTGCGGCGCGCCAAATTTGTCCCCACATCGAAGTCCCGCAAGCGTGTAGCTTCTCTTTCACAGACTGTCGAGCGATCGCGCTCCGGTCTTCGAGAGGAGAGCCCCCGGCTCCAGATAAGATGGTCCAGTTACAGTCCTATCGACTGCCCCCTGTCCGGCTGACGAGCAGCGCCATGTCCTGGCCTGCCTTCGAGAACGAGATCGAGCGCAGCCTTCGTCTTCTGCAACGCATGCGGTTGCAAGTCTCGCTTTTCGCGGTTCGTTTCCCGGCCACCGCGGATGCCACAACGGTCGATGCCGCGTCGGCCGCGCTCGCGCGCTTGGGGCCGGTCGGTCAATTGGCCGATGGCCGGATCGGGCTCCTCTATCTCGGGCCGCGCGCGCCCGGCCCCGGCGGCGATGTCGCGCTCATGCGCCATGTGCGCCGGCTGATGGAGCAGGCGCTGAGCGAGCGGGGCGCCGGTTGGCTTGGGGAGCGGCTGGAGGTTTCCGCCTCCCATGCCTGGACCGACGAGGTCAGCAGCGCTCAGGAGTTCGCGCGGGAGCTTTTCGTCGAACAGCCCGTCCGGCGCTTCGCCGGCGTCCCCGCCTTCGCCCGGTTTGCCTATTAAAAGGGAGCGCGTCTAAGCCACAGGCTGATAGCGGCTGCGGTCGCCCAAGGCCGCCAGGCTGACCACACGGACGACATCCGGCTCTTCCAGGCTCGCGATCCGCGCATGGGGCATGTTGCGCGGTCCGGCAAAAACCGACAGGACCTCCCACGCCCCGGGGCCCGCATCGATCTTGATATAGCGCTGCCCGACGACGATGCCGTGATCGTCAACCGTGCCGCCCTTTCCCAGGTGAGCGCCGCCGCCATCGGCGTCCTTGCCAAGGCCGAACAGCCGGCGCATGCGCGAAAGGGCTTTTCCGCCGCTTCCGTTGGAGAAAGCCGGAGCTCCCACCGGAGCAGCGGGTATGGGAGTGGCGGGTTCCGGCGGACCGGAAATCGCGGTTGGGCGGGCGGGCGGACGAGGGACGGGAGTTCCGGGTCGCTCCGGCCTCGGCGGAAGAGCAGGCGGCGTGGATTGGGCCCCGGGCAGCAGGATTGGTCCGGGATCGGAAACAGGCGCGGACGGTGACTGCCGCGGAGGGGCCTGCGACGGCGCCATCTGGAGCGATGGTTGGAAGGCGAAAAGGTCGTTTTCGACCTTGGCAAGCCGGGATTGGCGCCGCCGAGGCTTTGCGCCGGATGCCGCCGCAGCCGCGGGGCCCGCGGCGCTGGCCATGGCGATTTCCGCAAGAAAGGCCGTCCGCGCCTCGGCGTCGGCCTTACGCCAGGCGCGCCGAAGCTCGTTCAAGGGCGAGGGGTCGCAGATGAGCCCGGCCTCGATCGCGGCGGCGCGGACGCTCCGGATCTCGCCCGCTTGTAAGCGACGGGCGATATCCGCGTGCTCCCGCTCGATGCGACTCCGCCAATAGGCCGAGTCGCGGCTTCGGCCAGTCATACCGTATCTTGTAGGTCATTCTTGGGGTGCCGTCAACATGATGTGGCGTAACAGGGAGCTAGACCTGTGTTGATAAATCAACCCGTTGTCACTGCGACGGGGCAAGCGTGGCGCAGTTCGTGCGGCCGGACATTAGGCAATCCTCGAGGGTGGAGACGGCGCGCAGTTTCTGCGCCAGGAACAAGCCGATGACGGCCAGGAGAAGGATGACGGCGAGGCCGGCGAGGCTTCGCGTCATTCGCCTGGCCTCGGGATCGTCCTCGAGGGTCTCGTCGTCATCGTGCTCCAGCTTCTCGAGCTTCGGCATGGCTCACTCTCCCGGCCGGTCGCTGCGAATTGGAATCGCCGCCGGCGGCAGTTTCGGCTGGGCATGGCGCGCTTTGCGGCGCCGCGTCAGCCAATGACTCAGCCGATCGAGATAGAGATAGATGATCGGCGTGGTGTAGAGGGTCAGGAATTGGGAGACCAGCAGCCCGCCGACAATGGCGATCCCCAGCGGGCGGCGCAACTCGGAGCCGGCGCCTTGGCCGATGGCGATCGGGAGGGATCCGAAGAGTGCCGCCATCGTCGTCATCATGATCGGGCGGAAGCGCAGCAGGCAGGCCTCGTGAATCGCCTCGAGAGAGGATTTGCCCTCCTTACGCTCCGCCTCGAGGGCGAAGTCGATCATCATGATCGCGTTCTTCTTCACGATGCCGATCAGGAGGATGATGCCGATGAGCGCGATCACGCTCAGATCGTAGTGGAACAGCCACAGCATGATGAGGGCGCCGACACCAGCCGAAGGGAGCGCCGAGAGAATGGTGATCGGGTGGATATAGCTCTCATAGAGCATGCCCAGCACGATATAGACGACAAGGATCGCGGCGGCGATGAGGAGCGGGGTTGAGGCCAGAGACGACTGAAACGCCTGCGCCGTGCCCTGGAAGGAGCCCTGCAGCGAGACGGGCGTGCGCAGCTTGGCCTGGAGCGACTGAATGGCATCGACCGCCTGGCCGAGCGAGTAGCCCGGGGCGAGGTTGAAGGAGAGCGTTACCGCCGGGAACTGGCCTTGATGATTGACGGTGAGGGGCTCGACCTTGTCGGTAAAATGCGCAACCGCGCTCAGCGGAACTTGCTTGCCGCCGGGCCCGGGGAAATAGATGCGCGACAAGGCGGTCGGGTCCTCCTGGAACTGCGGCTGAACCTCGAGGATCACCTTGTACTGGTTGGTCGAGGTGTAGATGGTCGCCACCTGGCGCTGGCCGAACGCGTCGTAGAGCGTCTGGTCAATCAGCGATAGGGAAAGGCCGAGCCGGTAGGCGGCGTCGCGGTCGATGTCGATGGCGATATGAGGGGCCGAGATCTGCTGATCCGAGCCGACATCCTGGAGCTCCGGCAGCTTCTCCATCTCCCGCTGGATGATGGGCGCCCAGTGGTTGAGCTCCTCGGAATCGGTATCCGTCAGGGTGTATTGGTATTCGGTCTTGCTGAGGCGGCCGCCCACATTGATGTCCTGTCCCGCCTGCATATAGAAGAACGCGCCCTGAACCTGCGCCACTTGGGGCCGCAGGCGCTGAATGATCTGCTGCGCCGTGCTCTTGCGCTCGTCGAAGGGCTTGAGCTGGATGAACATGCGCGCGGTGTTTTCCGCGGGATTGTAGGTCGTGGCCCCGGCGAAGCCGACGACCGCCTGCACGCCAGGGTCCTTGACGATGATCTGCGAAAGCTCGTGCTCGATTTCGGCCATGGCGCCGAAGGAGATGTCCTGACGCGCCTCGGCCTGGCCGAAGATGAAGCCCGTATCCTGCTCGGGGAAGAAGCCCTTCGGAATCTCGATATAGAGACAGGCGGTCACGACGATGAGGGCCAGAGTCGACACAAGCGCCAAGCGCTGATGACGGAACACCCATTTCAGGCCGCGGTCATACCCCGCGATCATGCGGTCGAAGAAGCGCTCGGCGGCGCGGTTCAGTCGATTCTTGGCGTGGCCGGCGCCTCGCTTCAGAAAAAGCGAGCACATGACCGGGGTCAAGGTGAGGGAGACGAAGCCGGAGACGATGACGGCCACGGTGACCGTCACCGCGAATTCGCGGAAGAGCCGCCCGACGATCCCGCCCATGAAGAGAAGCGGAATGAACACCGCGATGAGGGAGAAAGTGATCGATATGATGGTGAAGCCGATCTGGCCGGCTCCCTTGATTGCGGCATCGAAAGGACGCTCGCCCGCCTCGATATAGCGGACGATGTTCTCGATCATCACGATGGCGTCGTCGACGACGAAGCCGACGGCGATCGTGAGCGCCATCAGCGACAGATTATCGAGGCTGTACCCCAGCAGATACATGACCCCGAAGGTGCCGACGAGCGCGAGGGGCACTGTCACGCTTGGGATGATCGTCGCCCAGGTGCTCCGCAGGAACGCGAAGATCACCATCACGACCAGGCCGATGGTGAGCAGCAGCGTAAGCTGCACATCGCGCACCGAGGCGCGGATGGTGTCCGAGCGGTCGGAGATCAGGTCGACATGCACCGAAGGCGGAATCGAGGCCTCGAGCTGGGGCATCATCGCCTTGATCTGATCGACGATGGCAAGCGTATTCGCGCCGGGCTGGCGCTCGATCAGCAGAAGCTCCGCGCGTCTGCTATTGTACCAGGCGCCGGTGCGCGGCGATTCGCTCGAATCGATGAGATCGCCGATGTCCTGCAGCTTGACCGGCGCGCCATTGCGATAGGCGACGATGACGTTGCGGAAGGCGTTGGCGTTGAAGAGCTGGTCGTTGGTGTCGAGAGTGAAGGACTGGTGCTTGCCCTCGAGATTGCCCTTCGGCTCGTTGGTCGTCGCGGCGGCAAGGGCGTTGCGGACGTCCTCGAGGCTGATGCCGCGCGCCGCGAGCGCCGTCGGGTTGACCTGCACATGGGCCGCGTATTGCTGCTGCCCGGCAACGATCACCTGGGAGACGCCGCTCACGGTCGAGAGCTTCTGCGCCAGCACCGTATAGGCGTAATCGTCGACCTTGTAGATCGGCAGCGCGTCGGAATAGACGGCGTAAATAAGGACGGCGCGATCCGTCGGGTTTGTCTTCTTGTAAGTCGGCGGATTGGGCAGATCCTTGGGCAGCAAGCCGCCGGCCGCGTTGATCGCCGTCTGCACGTCCTCGGCCGCGCCGTCGATATTGCGGTCCAGCGCGAATTGGAGCGTGATCGTCGTGGCGCCGACGCCGCTCGTCGAGGTCATCTGGGTGAGGCCGGGAATCGCCGCGAATTCCTGCTCGAGCGGGGTTGCCACCGACGAGGCCATGGTATCGGGGCTGGCACCCGGCAGCTTTGCCGATACGGTGATGGTCGGAAAATCAATGGTGGGCAATGCCGCAACGGGGAGCAGGCCATAGGTCGCAGCCCCGAACACCAGAATTCCCATCATCAGCAGCGAGGTGGCGATCGGGCGGCGAATGAAGATTTCGGAAATGCTCATTTATCGATCCCGCGTGGCGCCTCGGCCCGCCATGTCTGGAAGCCGGATCATCCGGCCGCGGCGGCGGTCCGGGACGCGCCGCTCGCCTCGCTGACGATCTTCACCTTGGCGCCGTTGGTCAGGCGGTATTGCCCGTCGACAACGACCCGCTCGCCAGCAGCCAGGCCCTTGGCGATGACGGCGAGGCCATCCTGGGTCGCGGCGACCTGAACCGCGCGCCGCTCCACCGTATCGTCGGGCTTAATGGTATAGACGTAGGGGCCGTCCGCGCCCTGCATCACGGTCTGCGCCGGAACAGTGACCGCGTTCCGGCGCACCGAGAGGACGAGACGTGCGCTCACGAATTCCCCCGGCCATAGGCGCTCGTCCTTGTTCTCGAAGGTGGCCTTGAGATGGATGGTCCCCGTCGAGGGGTCGATGGCGTTGTCGATGAGGCTCAGCTTGCCCTGCGACAGAAGCGTCTTGTCCCCGCTGTCATAGGCCAGCACCGCTAGCGGCGCCTTGGCCTGGTTGAGGCGGATCTCGTCGAGCGCGTCCTGGGGCACCGTGAAGCTCACGAAGATCGGCCTGAGCTGGGTGATGGTGACGAGGGGGGTGGCCTGGCTCGCCTGCACGAAATTGCCGATGTCGACCAGGCGCGCGCCGGTGCGCCCGTCTATGGGCGAGCGAATATCCGCATAGCCGAGATTGAGCCGGGCGTTCTCGATCTGGGCCTCATCGGCCTTCACAGCGCCCTCGAGCTGCTCGACCGTCGCTTTCTGGTCCTCATAGCTCTGGCGAGTCTGGAAACCCGAAGCGACCAGTTTGCTGTAACGCGCGAAGTCTCGCTGGGCGCCGGCGAGCTGAGCCTCGTCCCTTTGCTTCTGTGCGACGGCCTGGTCGAGGGCGGCCTGAAACGGGCGGGGATCGATCTGGAAGAGGGGATCGCCGGCCTTGACCTCCTGGCCCTCGGTGAAGAGCACCTTCACGATCTGGCCGTCGACCCGGGTCTTGACCGATACCGTGTTGTAGGCCTGCACGGTGCCCAGGCCGCGGACGAAGACCGGCATGTCTCGCGCCTCGGCAACGCCTGCGGTGACGGGGACGGGAGGCGGGCCCGGCGGCGGTGAGGCGGCGTGGGTTGGACGCTCCGCATAGTACCATCCCCCGCCACCCAGCGCGACCGCGAGCGCGAGACCGGCAATGATCCTGAACTTTTTGATCTCGCCCATTTCCGTATCGACGTTTCCATTAGTTATCTCGCACGGGCCGCCCGGCGAACCGGCCCGGCTCATAGGCTTTGCACATGATACGCCACCGATATGATTGCCATGCGGCGGCCCCCGCTTGTCTGTGACCCCTGAACCGCGCTTGCCGGTGGGGGTTCCGGCCAGCCTCACAGTCCGCCGGCAATTATTTCACCCACCGTTACGCAAATCGGCAGCGATATCACAGGAAGGAACGGCAGATCTGAGATATGATTTAAGTCTTTCTTGCGCCCAACAATAAGCAATTCAAATTTCGGCGAGCCGGTATCGGCGCGACCTACAACGAAGAATAGCGGCATTTGCAAGGGAGGCTGAAATGACCACCACGGATTGGCGCCTCAAGGGCGAATGGGTGAAGAACTGCAATTGCGCCTTCGGTTGCCCCTGTGATTTCAATGCGCGGCCGACGCAGGGTCATTGCCAAGGTCTCGTGGCCATGAATATTCAGGAGGGCCATTTCGGTGATATTGGCTTGGACGGACTCCGCTTCGTCGTTACGGTGAGCTTTCCCGGCCCCCTCCACGAGGGCCATGGCACGCTCCAGCCGATCATTGACGCCCGCGCCACCCCTGATCAGCGTGACGCCCTGCTCCAAATTCTCTCGGGCCAGCATTCCGCCGAAGGGACGATTTTCCATATTTTCAGCGCCATCACCGAGACGCTGCTGGAGCCGATATCGGCGCCGATCGAGTGGGTATTCGATATGGCAGGACGCAAGTCGCGCATTGTCGTTCCCGGCGTGCTGGAGACGACGACGGAACCAATTCGCAATCCCGTGACGGGTGCGCCCCACCGAATTCAGGTCATGATGCCGGAAGGCTTCGAGCACAGGGGAGCCGAAGTGGCATGCTCCCATATCGTCGCGACGCGCGGAATCAACTTCCGCGTCGACGAGGGACATGGTTCGCTCGCTCTCGTTGAGCAACGTCCGGCGGGCGTCGTGGCGTAGGCCTTTGCCGAGGCGCGAGCCGTCCGCGGGGGCGGGATGCCCGATAGGAGTGCATTCGAGCAGCTATTGCGTCGCGACCGCATCGTGGTCGGCAGCGGACTCGCATTCGCGACCGGTCTTGCCTGGCTCTATGTGGTATCGACGGCCGGAAGTGGAACCGTCCCCATAACACACGGCGAGATGGCCGGCATGAGCATGGACATGCCGGGAATGGCCATGCCGGCGGCGCCGTGGTCCGCCGGATATTTCCTGATGATGCTCGTGATGTGGGCGGTGATGATGTCGGCGATGATGCTTCCTGCCGCCACGCCGATGATCCTGCTGTTCGCCGCCATCGCCCGCAAGAACCGGGACGGATTGCCGCCCTACGTGCCTACGAGCCTCTTTGCTCTCGGTTATCTTCTCCTTTGGCTCGGCTTCAGCCTGGCCGCGACCAGCCTTCAATGGGGCCTCGACCGATTGGCTCTTCTGTCATCGAGCCTGGCGACTGCGAGCGTTGCCGTGGCAGGCGCGGTGCTGATCGCCGCCGGCGTCTACCAGCTCACGCCCCTCAAGGCGGCTTGCCTGCGCCACTGTCGAGCGCCGCTGGAGTTCCTCACGCGTCATTGGCGGCGCGGCCGTCGCGGCGCTCTCCTCATGGGCGCTCATCATGGCCTCTACTGCATCGGCTGCTGCTGGATGATGATGCTGGTGCTCTTCGTCGGCGGCGTGATGAACCTTGCTTGGATCGCCGGTCTCGCGCTTTACGTCCTGATCGAGAAGACAATCCCCGCAGGGCACTGGGTCGGCCGCCTTGCCGGCGTCGCCCTGATCAGCTGGGGCGCCGCCATCTTGTCCGCAGGGCTGTGATCGGAGTGGTTATGAGAATAAAGAAACCGCCGAGCGGAAAAGGGGTGGGAATCCGCCCGGCGGATAAGTGCCGGTTGCATCGCGGGCGGGGCCCGAGATGCTCCCGGTCGAGCTTAAGGGGGTTGAGTAGGATATAGGATCGCCGTCTGTGGAAAAAAAGCCCCGCCGCATCGCCTCTCCCGGCGGAACGCGCATCGCGCGCTAGTGTTGTGATTTTGACATTCGGTTCGCATTCAAAGGTCGTCATTCCGGCCGGAGCGAAGCGCAGAGCCGGAATCCGGGCCGTCATGCCTGGATGCCCGCTTTCGCGGGCATGACGGCCAAACAGAACGAACCGTTGGAGTCACAACACTAGAACACGCCCAATGGACTCTCATTTTTGGGCGGCAGCTTGCGCGTGCCGCTGCGCCAGGCCTGGGGCGCGATGAAGCGCCCCTGCCACAGGCCGCGCTTGGCGGTGCGCGCGGCGAGCTCGTCGTCCTCGTAGTAGAGCGTCCGCGGGCGATCGGCGATCGCCCAGCCGGCGGTCACCAGCGCCTTCGCGAGGTCGGTCTTGCCGGCGGAGCAGGTGGCCATCATCTCGTTCATCTGGTTGGGGCCGCGCGGAAGGCATTCCACCTGTGGCGTCGTCTTCACGAGGGCTTGAAGCGCCGCCCGCGCTTCGACTCCGCAGGGATAATCCTCGTCCTTGGCGCTCTTGCATGTCTCGTCGGCATCGGGGGCATCGATGCCGTAGAGCTTGAGCCTTTGGCCCGCGACCTCCAAGTGGCTGGCATCGATCACCACCGCTGGTCCGGCGACATAGCTCATGTCATTGGCTGCGACGGCGGTGCCATGGCCCGCGGTGGCGAGCAGGGCGAGCGGAAAAGCCAGGCGCCATAGACGCATCGTCAGCCGCTCGGCGAGGCGCGGTATCGGCACTCCGGGTTCTTCTGCGGCCATCGCGTGCTCGGGGTGTGGCTCCGACATTGGAGAGATTTGCTGTTTAGCAGCCGCGTCGCGAACGGAAAAGCCGATTGAGGCGAGGGTAACGGCAAGAGCCGTCAGCTCAGCGGCTCACCGGCGACAAGCGCATTGGGATAATGGGCCTGAAGCCTGGCGATGGCGTCTCGCGCGTCGAATGCGCCCGGCTTAATCACGGAGTCAAAGGTGACCCTGAGCGTGACGCTCGCGCTGATATACCAAAAATCCGGGTAGTAATAGTTGTAAGTGGGAAAATAGGGGCCGCGGCCGTAATAATAAGGAGGGTACGGAAAGGCCGCGCCGTAAGGATCGGTGTAGCCTGGCGCGACCCGCACATCGTTGGTGCGATCCGTTACGGTGAAGGCGGGATAGCCGTTCGCGAGCGCAAGCTGCGAGGCGCGCCATAGCGCCATGTCATAGGCCAGCGCGATGCGCGCCAAGGAATCGGCATTCCGTTGGGCGCTGGTGACCGCGAGCGAGGTGCGTTCCGGCGCCCGGTAGGTGACTAGGTAGGTCTTGGCATCGACGCGTGTGTCGCTGTAGCCGTGGCTCTTGGCGACATTCAGCGGCGCGTAGAGGGGGTAGGTCGGGCCGCAGCCCGCGATCGATAGCAGCGCGATGACGGCGGGGATGAGGCGGCGCAGGAGCCGGCCCCCCAACTGGTCAAGCGGCCGTGAATGGGCGAGCGCCGACATGTCCTGAATATAGGCTTGTCCCGCCCAGCCGCGAATAGCCGGTCCGCTCAAGCCTCCGTGAGAGGCACAGCTCGCGACGGGGTGTCGATTGGCCTTGGCGATCCGAGCGGGTAACATCCGACCTTCTGATCGCCACTGGACCCTCGCCATGCGACACGATGCGCGATCTCAAGCCCATGCGCTCCTGACCGTAGCCGAGATGGCGCGAGCAGATGCCGCGGCGATTGCGCAGGGCATTTCCGGTTATGCCCTCATGGAGGCTGCAGGGGGCGCCGTCGCTGCCGCGATTCGGGAGCGCCTCGAGCCGCGCTCCACCGTCGTGCTTTGCGGACCCGGCAATAATGGCGGGGACGGCTTCGTCGTGGCGCGCCATCTGCGCGAGGCGGGCTGGCCGGTGCGGGTGGCGCTGCTCGGCGAGCCAAGCAAGCTCAAGGGGGACGCCGCGGCGCACGCAAAGCGATGGCAGGGTGCCGTCGAGCCGCTTGCTGTCGGATCCCTGGACGGCGCGGCCCTTGTCGTCGACGCCCTGTTCGGCGCCGGTCTCGACCGCCCGCTCACGGGAACGGCGCGCGCCGTCATAGAGGCGCTCAATGCGCCGGGCCCGCCCGTCGTGGCGGTCGATGTTCCAAGCGGGCTGCACGGCGATACTGGTGAGGTGCTGGGCAGCGCTCCACGGGCCTTTCTGACCGTCACCTTCTTCCGCCGCAAGCCTGGTCATCTCCTGCTGCCGGGCCGCCTTCTCTGCGGCGAGACGGTGGTGGCGCCGATCGGCATCCCCGAAACCGTGCTGGGGGATGCCAAAGTCGCCCCCACCTTCGCCAACCATCCGGACCTCTGGATTCGCGCGATTCCGTGGCCGACCCTGCTAGACCACAAATATCGCCGCGGCCACGCCCTCATCGTCGGCGGCGAGCACATGACCGGTGCCGCGAGATTGGCCGCCCGCGGCGCCCTGCGGGCAGGCGCGGGACTGGTGACCGTCGCCTGCCCCCCAGCCGCGGCGACCATATACCGGCTCGCCATGGCGAGCCTGCTGGTCGAGGTCGTCACGGACATCGCGTCCTTTCGCGAGACGCTGGAGAGCCGGCGCAAGAGCGCCTATCTCCTTGGCCCCGGCAACGGCGCCACGTCGGCCACCCGCGAGCGCGTGCTGGCGGCCCTGGCGACGGGGCGGCCTTGCGTCCTCGATGCCGACGCCCTCACCGCGTTCGCCGAGTCCCCCGGCGCGCTGTTCGACGCCATTCGCGGCCCTTGCGTCATGACCCCGCATGAAGGGGAGTTCGCCCGCCTGTTCGGGCGCGACGGCGACAAGCTCAGCCGCGCCCGGGAGGCGGCGCGCCAGAGCGGCGCCGTCGTTCTGCTAAAAGGGGGCGACTCTGTCATTGCCGCCCCCGACGCCCTCGCCGCCATCAACGAGAATGCCCCTGCCGAACTCGGCACTGCTGGAGCCGGAGACGTGTTATCGGGCTTCGTCGTGGCACTCCTCGCCCGCGGCATGCCGGCATTCGAAGCAACGGCCGCTGCGACTTGGCTGCACGGCGCGGCGGCGGCCGTCGTCGGCCCGGGCGTCATCGCAGAGGATCTTCCCGACCATCTCCCCACCGTGCTCCGCGACCTGAAGCTGCGGCTTCCGTCGGATCCGCATTTCGCCGCGGAGATTCAAGAGGTCCAATGAAGCCCACGGAAAAAGCCAATTTTCTCGATCGCACCCTGCGCAACCTCCGCGGCGCCTGGCAGGAGATTGCGGATACCGCCGCCGGCGTCTTCGCTGCAAACCTCGCCCCCAATCCCAATCTGCTCGACGAGGATGCACATCATCTTCGCGAGCAGATGCGGGATTGCCTTGAGGGGCGGGGTGGAGAGGTCTCGGCGCGCGCGCGGGCGGCCTCGCTCGGCCGCGCTTATCTGACCCTGAACAAGGAGGGGCGGCGGCGTTTTCTACGCATCCTCGCGACCGAGTTCGACTTGGACCGTGCAGCCGTAGACCGCGCCATCGAAGCGATGCGCAAAACCGATGGCAGCGAGGCGGCGCGCCGCCGCGCGGAGCATGCCCTGCGGGCGGCACTGGAACCGCCGCAGAGGAAATTACTTATGCAATTCAATGCGCTGCCGGACGGCGTTAAATTTCTTGTGGATCTTCGCGCCGAGCTTCTGCAGATCGGCAAAGGGGACCCGGCCTTGGAGGGTCTGGAAGCAGATCTCAAGAATCTGCTCGCGTCGTGGTTCGACATCGGTTTTCTCGAGCTCCGGCGCATCACCTGGGATTCGCCAGCGGCGCTCCTCGAGAAGCTTATCGCCTATGAAGCCGTGCACGAGATCCACGGCTGGAACGATCTCAAAAACCGGCTCGATTCCGATCGCCGCTGCTTTGCATTCTTTCATCCGCGCATGCCGGATGAACCTCTGATCTTCGTTGAGGTTGCCCTCCATCACGGCCTTGCCAATAACATCCAACGGCTGCTCGATCAGGATGCACCCATCCAGGACCCGCAAAATGCCGACACGGCCATCTTTTATTCCATCTCCAACGCGCAAAGGGGGCTCGTAGGGATCAGCTTCGGCGGCTTTCTGATCAAGCGCGTGGTCGACGAGTTGGTGGCCGAGTTCAGGAATCTCAAGGATTACGCGACATTGTCGCCAATACCGGGGTTCCGCGCCTGGCTCGAGGGACAGCTCAAGGCCGGGCATCCCGATCTCTTGCTGCCCGCTGAGCGCAGGGCCATCGCAGCACTTCCGATCGGGGTCGGCGATGACGGGGCTTTCGAGACGCTGCTCAACCTTCCGGCCTGGCCCGACAATGCGGAAGTGGCCAAGAGCCTTCGCGCGCCCCTGACGCGGCTCTGCGCGCGTTATCTCGCGGAAGCAAAGCGAGAAAACGGCAAGGCGCTCGATCCCGTCGCGCACTTCCACCTGTCCAACGGCGCCCGTATCGAGCAGATCAACTGGCTTGCGGATCGCTCGGCCAAAGGAATCGCTCAGGCCTATGGCATCATGGTCAATTATCGCTATCGGCACGCCGATATTGAGACCAATCACGAGGCCTATACCGGGGAAGGCAAGGTGGCGATGGCCGCCGCGGTTCGCACTTTGTTGAAGTAACCGGCAGCGCTGGCTTCGGAGCAGGGGGCGACGTATTATTCGCGGCATGCCCGACACCGCCTCCCTCGCCGCGTCAAGCCTTGCCGCGATCTCGCCCGAAGAGCTCAAGTGTCTTCGCGAGCTCGAGCGCAAGGTCCTATGGCTCTCCGCCTGGACCATTCACAACGCCAATCATCTGCGCGAGAGCCGCGACGGTCTCAAGGTCGGCGGCCACCAAGCCTCTTCCGCCTCGGTCGTCACCTTGATGACCGCACTCTATTTCCATGTCTTGCGCGCGCAAGACCGCGTTGCCGTCAAGCCTCACGCAAGCCCGGTCTTCCACGCCATCCAATATCTGCTCGGGCATCAGGAACAGGCGAAGCTCGAAGCCTTTCGTGCTTTTGGCGGGGCTCAATCCTACCCGTCGCGAACCAAAGACATCGACGACGTCGATTTCTCGACCGGGTCGGTCGGCCTCGGTGTGGCGATGACGAGCTTTGCCTCGCTCGTTCAGGACTATGTCCAGATGAAAGGGCTCGCGCCGTCGGAAAGTCAGCCGGGGCGTATGGTGGCCATCGTCGGCGACGCGGAGCTCGATGAGGGGAATGTTTTCGAGGCGTTGCTCGAGAGTTGGAAGCATGACCTCCGAAACATCTGGTGGGTGATCGATTACAATCGTCAGAGCCTCGATAATGTGATTGCGGATCGCCTCTACAGCCGCTTCGACAGCCTTTTCCACGCCATGAAATGGCGCGTGGTGACCCTCAAATACGGCAAGCGCCTTCAGGCCGCCTTCGCTCGCCCAGGCGGCGAGATCTTGAGGGATTGGATCGATGCCTGTCCTAATTCACTCTATTCGGCGCTTTGCTTCAAAGGCGGCGCGGGGTGGCGCGCCCATCTCGAAGCCGACCTCGGCCGAAACGAGGCGATCCGAGCCATGCTCGACAGCCATGATGACGATCGCCTCCACGAGCTCATGACCAATCTCGCCGGCCATGACATGGAGGCGGTGTTGGAGGCGTTTGCGACCGCCGGCGGCGACGAGCCGACCTGTTTTATCGCTTACACGATCAAGGGCTTCGGCCTGCCGCTTGCCGGGCATAAGGACAATCACGCGGGGCTTATGAACCTCGAGCAAATGGCGCGGTTCAAGACGGCCATGCGCATCGAAGAGGGGCGCGAATGGGATCGCTTCGCCGGGCTCGATCTCCCGCCGGAAGTGCTCGAGGCGTTCTTGGCTCGCGTTCCCTTCGCTCAGCGGTTCCCGCGCCGCTATGAGACTCAGCGGATCGCGGTACCGCCGAGCCTGCCGCGGCCGCGAGAGGCGCGCATGTCGACACAAGATGGGTTCGGGCGCATTCTCAACGAGGTAGCACGTGCCGATGGCGACTTCGCCGCGCGCATTGTGACGACGTCTCCGGACGTGACGGTGTCAACGAACTTGGGCCCCTGGGTGAATCGCCGCGGCGTGTTTTCGAGGACGCGGCAAGAGGACATTTTTCGCGAGGAGCGCGTGGTCTCCGCCCAACGCTGGGCGCAGTCGCCGAACGGACAGCACATCGAACTTGGGATCGCCGAAACGAATCTGTTCATTCTCCTAGCAGCTCTCGGCCTTTCGGGCCCGCTGTTCGGTGCGAGGCTGTTGCCGATCGGCACACTTTACGATCCCTTCGTCAATCGCGGCCTCGACGCTTTCAACTACGCCCTCTATCAAGATGCCCGATTCATGCTGGTAGGAACGCCGTCGGGCATCACGCTGGCGCCGGAGGGAGGGGCGCACCAATCAATCGGAACGCCACTTGTCGGCCTTGGGTTGCCGAATCTCGAGACCTTCGAGCCCGCTTACGTGGATGAGCTGGCCGAGATCATGCGGTGGGGATTCGCCCACATTCAGGAGCCAGAGGGCAGTTCAATCTACCTGAGATTGTCGACGAGAGTTCTTGAACAACCACAAAGGATGCTCGACCGGCCAACAATCGATGCGCTTCTCTCCGGAGCCTATTGGATGGTGCCACCGTCCGACGGGGCGGAGCTGGCCGTCGTCTATACGGGCGCCATCGCCGCGGAAGCCCGCGAAGCGCATCGCCAGATCACGGAGGACGTGCCGGGCGCGGGGCTCCTGGCGGTCACATCCGTGAGCCGCCTCCATGGTGATTGGCGCAGAAAGCGTGGTGGGAGCCATATTGCCAGGCTTCTGGGGCGGCTCGGGAGCGACGCCGCTCTCGTTTCAGTCATCGACGGACACCCGGCAACGCTCTCATGGCTCGGTTCCGTGGCTCAGCATCGCATTTACCCGCTGGGTGTCGATCACTTCGGGCAATCCGGTGATACGGCCGACCTTTACCATGCCTACGGACTGGGCACCGAGGCAATCCTCGATGCCGCCGCGACCGCAAGCCTTGAGCGCGCCAGCGGCGAAACCACCCTTGAACCGCGCCAAGCGAAGCCTTAGAAGCTGCCCCGCGCACTGGACATTGACGCGGCCCGCCCGAACGGGTAGCCATTCCGGCTCGCGCTGCGGGCGTGGCGGAACTGGTAGACGCGCCAGGTTTAGGTCCTGGTGACCGCGAGGTCGTGGGGGTTCAAGTCCCTCCGCCCGCACCAGCCGCGGCGCTCGCGACGGCACCGCCGAGCCGGCGGTCCCGCCATCGAGCCACAATGCGGCAGAAAGCGCCACAACTTCGGCTACAAGCATTCTGGGATCCCTATGGAAATTACGCAAACGGCGCTGGACGGCCTCAAGCACGAATTCAAAGTTGTTCTCTCGGCCAAAGATATCGAGGACAAAATCGACCGCCGCCTCAGTGAGCTGGCGCGAGAAGTTCGCGTCCCCGGCTTCCGCCCGGGCAAAGTGCCGTTGGGGGTTCTCAAGAAGCGATATGGCGATGCGGTGCTGGGCGAGGTCGTGCAGCAAGCCGTATCCGATGGCTCCAATCGGGCCATCACGGAGAAGGGGTTGCGTCCCGCGCTGCGGCCGCAAATCGAAATCACCTCTTTTGAGAGGGGCAATGACCTCGAATTCAAGATGGCTATCGAGGTCCTGCCCCAGATCGAGCCGATGGACTTCACCAAGCTCGAGCTCGAACGCTTCGTCGTCGACGTTCCCGACAAGGAGGTGGAAGACGCTCTCGAGCGGCTGGCGGCTCAATACAAGAAGACCGATCCGGCGCCGGAAGGCCACACGGCGACGAAGGGCGATGTGGTGGTGATCGACTATAAGGGCACGGTCGACGGGGCGCCATTCCCCGGCGGGGAGGCGGAGGGATATTATCTCGAGCTCGGCTCCGGCCAGTTCATTCCGGGCTTCGAAGAGCAGTTGGAAGGTGTCACGACCGACTCCAACAAGACAATCGAGGTGACGTTCCCAGAGGATTATGCCGCGGAGAAGTTGCGGGGCAAGCGCGCCGCTTTTGCGATCGCGGTTAAGGAAGTACGGGTTCCTCTTCCCGCCAAGATCGACGATGAATTGGCGGAGGCGATGGGGCTCGAGAACCTCGACGCGCTGCGCAAGACCATGCGCGAGCGCATCGAGCGGGAATATGGGGAGGTCTCGAAATTGCGGCTCAAGCGAGCGTTGCTTGACGCCCTCGCCGAGGCCCACCACTTCGAGGTGCCGAAGGGCATGGTCGATCTCGAGTTCGATCAAATCTGGCGGCAAGTCGAAGAGAGCAAGAAACAGGGCCAGCTCGATCCCGATGAAGCGAAGAAGAGCGAGGAGGAGCTCAAGGCCGATTATCGCTCAATCGCGGAGAGGCGCGTCCGACTTGGTCTCCTCCTTTCCGAAGTGGGTCAGCGGCACAATATTACTGTGGCCGCCGAGGAAGTGAATCGCGCCATGGTCGAGGAGGCTCGCCGCTTTCCCGGGCAGGAGCGCCAGGTGCTGGAATATTTCAAGAATTCGCCCGAGGCCTTGGCTCAGCTTCGTGCTCCATTATTCGAGTCGAAGGTGGTGGACTTCATTCTCGAACTGGCGAAGCCCAAGGAACATAAGGTCTCGCCGGCGGAATTGCTCGAAAGGAGCGAAGAGAGTACGGGAGACGCTCCTTCGAGGGGGCCCAAGAAGGCCGGTGGCCGCAAGAAGACCGAGGGGAAGAAGGCCTAGAACGTATCGCCCGTTGGATGCTCAGCCGCTTACGGAAGGAATAGACGCCCGATGGTTGACCGGATCGAGCCACAGATGAACTACCTGATCCCGATGGTGGTCGAACAGACCAGCCGAGGGGAACGCTCTTACGACATCTACTCCCGACTTCTGAAGGAGCGAATCATCTTCATGACCGGTCCGGTCAATGACGGCGTTGCGAGTCTCATCTGCGCTCAGCTGCTCTTTCTCGAATCCGAGAACCCCAGCAAGGACATTTTCTTCTATATCAATTCACCTGGAGGTGTCGTGACATCCGGCCTCGCCATCTACGACACCATGCAATATGTGCGCCCTGACATCATGACGGTCTGCATCGGACAGGCGGCGAGCATGGGCTCACTGCTTCTGGCGGCTGGGGCAAAAGGCAAGCGCTTCGCGCTGCCCAACGCGCGTATCATGATTCATCAGCCCTCGGGCGGCGCCCAGGGGCAGGCGACGGATATCGAGATCCAGGCCCGTGAGATCCTGCAACTCCGGACCCGGCTAAACCAGATTTATGTCAAGCACACGGGCCAGCCTCTGAGCGTGATCGAAACAGCCGTCGAGCGGGACAAGTTCCTGTCCCCCGAGGAGGCGCGCGATTTCGGCCTCATCGATCAGGTTGTGGTTAATCGCCCGCTTCCTGCCGAGGCGGATGCGGCGTCGAAGCGGGAATAAGCCCCACCTCGCCCCGGATCATTAACGGAATGTTGATTACTCGGTGGCAAGACTTAAATCTGCTGTAATGTGGGCCCGCGGAAAGCCTGGGACCTCGAGCGACTGACAAAAATGGCCGTTTTTAGCCATTGTCCCAAGGTGTACCCCCGGTTAACATTGAGGAGCTGCGATAGGCGGCCTTCCTCTCGGCGGTGTCGGTATGAATAAATCCTCCAGTGGTGATTCCAAGAACACCTTGTACTGCTCTTTCTGCGGAAAGAGTCAGCACGAGGTTCGGAAGTTGATTGCGGGTCCCACGGTATTTATCTGCGACGAGTGCGTCGAGCTTTGCATGGATATCATTCGCGAAGAGCATAAGACCACCCTGGTCCGCTCTCGTGACGGGGTGCCGTCGCCGCGCGATATCCGGATGGTTCTCGACGACTACGTGATTGGGCAGACTCACGCCAAGAAAGTTCTCTCCGTCGCCGTCCATAACCATTACAAGCGGCTCGCTCATGGCGCCAAGAACAACGACGTCGAGCTAGCCAAGTCGAATATCCTGCTGGTAGGGCCGACCGGCTCGGGGAAGACCCTGCTCGCTCAGACCCTCGCGCGCATCATCGACGTGCCTTTCACCATGGCCGACGCAACGACCCTGACCGAGGCCGGCTATGTGGGCGAGGACGTCGAGAACATCATCCTCAAGCTGCTGCAAGCGGCGGACTACAATGTGGAGCGGGCGCAGCGCGGCATCGTCTATATCGACGAGGTCGATAAGATTTCGCGTAAATCCGACAATCCCTCGATCACCCGCGACGTATCGGGGGAGGGCGTGCAGCAGGCCCTTCTGAAGATCATGGAAGGGACTGTGGCCAGTGTCCCGCCTCAGGGTGGACGAAAACATCCTCAGCAGGAATTCCTGCAGGTCGATACCACGAACATCCTGTTCATTTGCGGGGGCGCCTTTGCGGGATTGGAGAAAATCATCGCTCAGCGTCAGCGCGGGTCTTCGATCGGCTTCGGCGCCGACGTCCGCGGTCCGGAAGAGCGACAGACCGGAGAGATCCTCCGTGACGTCGAGCCAGAGGACTTGCTGAAATTCGGCCTCATTCCCGAATTCATCGGCCGACTTCCAGTCGTGGCCACCCTCGACGACCTCGACGAGGCGGCGCTCGTCGAGATTCTGGTCAAGCCGAAGAACGCGCTCATCAAGCAATATCAGCGGCTCTTCGAGATGGAAGGTGTGAAGCTTGGCTTCACGGAGGAAGCCATGCGCTCGATCGCGACCAAGGCTATTCTCCGCAAGACCGGCGCACGCGGACTGCGCTCCATCATGGAAGGCATTCTCCTCGACACAATGTTCGATTTGCCGAGTCTCGACGGCGTCGAGGAGGTGGTCATCAATCGCGAAGTCGTGGAGGGGCGCGCGAAGCCGCTGCAAATCTATGCCGATCGCCAGAGCGATCTCGGCTCGAGCGCGTGACCGCCGAGCTTGGTCGGCAGAGCTTCTCTTGATCCCGCTGTTCGTCGGTGCCACTTAAGTGTCATCGGAAGACGAGGCCTTGGTTTCCAGCAAGAGAACCGGCTCCAGCCGGGTTATGAGGTAGAATGTTAGAACTCCAGCGCGGTGCGATTTACCCGGTCCTGCCTTTGCGGGATATCGTCGTGTTCCCTCATATGATCGTCCCCCTCTTCGTCGGCCGCGAGAAGTCGGTCCGTGCCCTGGAAGACGTGATGAAGGACGACAAGCAAATCCTCCTCGTCGCACAAAAGAATGCCGCGCAGGACGATCCGGGAACCTCGGATATCTTCTCGGTCGGCACCATCGGCACCGTCTTGCAGTTGTTGAAGCTGCCCGACGGAACGGTCAAGGTCCTTGTCGAAGGGACCCAACGCGCGCGCATCGTGCGCTTCACTGAGAACGAGCAGTTCTTCCAATGCTATGCGGAGCAGATCGCCGAGGAGGACGGCGACAACAAGGAAATCGAGGCGCTTTCCCGCTCCGTCGTTGCGCAGTTCGAGCAGTATATCAAGCTCAACCGCAAGATTCCTCCAGAAGTCCTGGTCTCGATCAATCAAATCGATAGCCCCAGCAAGCTCGCGGATACGGTCGCCTCGCATCTCTCGTTGAAGATCCCGGAGAAGCAGGAGCTACTTGAAGCCGCGACCGTCGCGGCGCGGCTCGAGAAGATCTACGCCTTCATGGAAGGCGAAATCGGCGTGCTCCAAGTCGAAAAGCGCATCCGCAATCGCGTCAAGCGCCAAATGGAGAAGACGCAGCGCGAATACTATCTGAACGAGCAGCTCAAGGCGATCCAGAAGGAACTCGGCGAGATCGAGGAAGGCAGGGACGAGGCCACCGAGATCGAGGAGCGGATCAAGAAAACCAAGCTCTCGAAGGAAGCGCGTGAGAAGGCCATGGCCGAGCTCAAGAAGCTGCGGACCATGAGCCCGATGTCGGCGGAAGCGACCGTGGTGCGCAACTACCTCGATTGGTTGCTGAGCATTCCCTGGAAGAAGCCCACCAAGACTAAGCGCGACATCAAGCTTGCCGAGAAGATCCTCAACGAGGACCACTATGGCCTCGAAAAAGTGAAGGAGCGGATCCTCGAATACCTTGCCGTGCAGCAACGCATGAACAAGGTCAAAGGCCCGATCCTTTGCCTCGTGGGACCGCCGGGCGTCGGAAAGACCTCGCTCGGCCGCTCGATCGCCCGGGCGACGGGCAGAAATTTCGTGCGCATGTCCCTCGGCGGCGTGCGCGACGAAGCGGAAATCCGTGGCCATCGCCGGACATATATCGGCTCCATGCCCGGCAAGATCATTCAGGGCATGAAGAAAGCGAAGTCTTCCAACCCGCTCTTCTTGCTCGACGAAGTTGACAAGCTGGGCGCCGATTGGCGCGGCGATCCATCTTCCGCACTGCTGGAAGTGCTCGACCCCGAGCAAAACAACACATTCAACGACCACTATCTCGAAGTCGATTACGATCTCTCCGATGTGATGTTCGTGACGACGGCCAATACGCTGCGCATGCCGCAGCCGCTTTTGGACCGCATGGAGATCATCCGGATCCCCGGCTATACCGAGGATGAGAAGGTCGCGATCGCCCAGCGGCACCTCATCCCGAAGCAGCTCAAGGAGCACGGCCTCAAGCAGGGCGAGTGGTCGATTTCGGAATCGGCATTGCGGGATCTCATCCGCTATTACACACGGGAGGCGGGCGTTCGAAATCTTGAGCGCGAGATCGCCAACCTTTCCCGCAAGGCGATCAAGAAGATCCTGTCAGACGGCGTCAAGAAGGTGGAGATCAGCGCGCGCAACTTGGAGAAGTTCGCAGGCGTTCGGCGCTTCCGGTTCGGCGAGGTCGAAGCCGAGGATCTGGTTGGCATCACCACGGGCTTGGCGTGGACGGAGGTGGGCGGCGAGTTGTTGTCCATCGAAGCCGTGATGCTTCCGGGCAAGGGGAAGATGACGACGACGGGCAAGCTCGGCGACGTCATGCAGGAGTCGGTTCAAGCGGCAGCATCCTATGTTCGCGCTCGGGCGCCGCATTTCGGAGTCAAGCCGACGCTGTTCGAGAAGAAAGACATCCACGTCCATGTCCCCGAAGGAGCCACTCCCAAAGACGGCCCGTCCGCCGGTGTCGCGATGATGACGTCGATAGTTTCCGTGCTGACAGGCATTGCGGTGCGCAGGGATGTTGCAATGACGGGCGAGATCACGCTGCGCGGCCGCGTGCTGCCGATCGGCGGCCTTAAGGAGAAGCTCCTGGCGGCGTTGCGCGGCGGCCTGAAGACGGTGCTTATTCCCAAAGAAAACGAAAAGGATCTCGCGGAAATACCGGACAGCGTGAAGCGCGGCCTCAAGATCATCCCCGTCGCGACGGTTGACGAGGTCCTCAAGGTGGCGCTCGTCAGCCCGCCGACGCCCATCGAATGGGATGAGGAAGCGGAGCTGCGATCCGTTGCGGGAAAGCCGCAGAAGGACGAAATCGGAGGTGTGGTCACTCACTAGAGATGGCGTCGGATTTACCCGCATCTCGTTGTGCAGCCTTTTGCGTAATTTCTCGCGAAAACCGCGAAAGTACTAAAGTCCTGCCTTCCAATTGACGCCTCAGGAACGGCAAGTCTAAGATGTTGCCGCTTTCGCGTGAACTGCTCCTGCATTTTCGGCGTACCTTTCACTCCAGAAGGGGGTCTTGAGGTGAATAAGAACGACCTGATCGCTGCGGTTGCAGAGAAGACCGATTTGTCCAAGGCGGATGCCACCAAGGCTGTCGATGCGACGTTCGACTCGATTGCGGACTCACTCAAGAAGGGGGAAGAGGTTCGGCTGGTGGGCTTCGGCACCTTCACGGTCGCGAAGCGGGCGGCAAGTGAGGGACGCAACCCGCGTACCGGCGAAAAGATCAACATTCCGGCTTCGAAGCGCCCGAAGTTCACGGCCGGAAAGGGCTTGAAGGATGCCGTGAACTGAGTGCGCGGCCCATGGAATCGGGGCCGGTCGCCGTTGGTGGCCGGCCTTTGTCTTTCAGGGCGAATTTCGGGGATGGTTATCCCGTCGGGCGATTAGCTCAGCTGGTAGAGCATCTCGTTTACACCGAGAGGGTCGGCGGTTCGAGTCCGTCATCGCCCACCAGCATTCAGCGGTGCGGTTTGCTTGACACCTCGGAGGGGCTGTTCTAAATGCAGGCACGCATTCGAGTGGCCATGCGGGGGTGTAGCTCAGTCGGTTAGAGCGCCGGCCTGTCACGCCGGAGGCCGCGGGTTCGAGTCCCGTCACTCCCGCCAGTTCCCCCATGACGGTACGCTCCTTCAAGGTCGAGAATGACGGCGCCACGCAGCATCTTTATTGCGGCGCGATGGGCTGGGCCTGCGACAATACACCTCGGACAGCACCCCAATTCGGCAAAACACTCGGAGAAACTGTCCTTTTCTTTGGTTTGCCCCATACTTATAGTACCGGCGCCGCTGGTGGTTTGAGACTATCGGGCAAGGTCTGCCGAGGGTATTGCACTGCGATTGCGCTGCCGTTCGATATGTCACAGTGAACTGAGCCGGTCATGGACGAGCTACTCAGACAATATTTGCCTATTCTCATTTTCCTCGGCATCGCGATCGTGATTGCGGCAGCCGCGGTGACGGCGTCCTTCGTATTGGCGCGCCAGCGTCCCGATTCGGAGAAGCTTTCTGCATATGAATGCGGCTTCGAGGCGTTTGGCGACGCGCGCAGCAAGTTCGACGTCCGCTATTATCTCGTCGCTATTCTTTTCATTATTTTTGACCTCGAAGTGGCCTTCCTCTTTCCATGGGCTATTACGCTCGGAAAGATCGGCGCTTTCGGGTTTTGGTCTATGTTCGTATTTCTGTTCGTATTGACGGTCGGCTTCGTCTACGAATGGAAGAAAGGCGCCTTGGAATGGGAATGAGAGCGGACAGCTTCGGCGCTCTGCCTGACCGGCCACTCGATCCGGGACCAGCGCAGGATGCGCTTCTGAAAACCGTAACCGGCGAACTCACCGACAAGGGGTTTGTTGTTGCGACAGTCGACAAGCTGGTGAATTGGGCCCGGACGGGCTCACTTTGGCCGATGACGTTCGGCCTTGCTTGTTGCGCAGTCGAAATGATGCACAGCTATATGAGCCGGTATGACCTCGATCGTTTTGGCGTGGTGCCGCGCGCCAGCCCGCGCCAATCCGACGTGATGATCGTGGCCGGGACACTTACCAACAAGATGGCTCCAGCGCTGCGTAAGGTATACGACCAGATGGCAGAGCCGCGCTGGGTCATCTCGATGGGCTCCTGCGCGAACGGCGGCGGTTATTACCACTACTCCTACTCCGTCGTGCGTGGATGCGACCGGATCGTCCCCGTCGACATCTACGTGCCCGGCTGCCCCCCTACTGCGGAAGCGCTCCTCTACGGCATTTTGCAGCTCCAGAAGAAGATCAGGCGAACGGGTACGATTGCACGCTAGTATCGGCGCCGCTCTGCCCTGTGGTACGGGTCATGGATCAATCCCTGAAAGACCTCGGCGATTACTTGTCTGCGACGTTTTCGAGCGACGTCCTCAAGGCTGAGCTTCGCCACGGCGAACTGATGGTCACCGTGTCGCGACAGTCTCTCGTCCGGATTCTTACCTTCCTGCGAGACGATCCGCGCTGCGAATTTCAACAACTGGTGGATCTGTGCGGCGCGGACTATCCCGATCGGCCCGAGCGCTTTGAAGTCGTCTACAATTTGCTGAGTCTCACGCTCAATCGCCGCATTCGGGTCAAAGTGACGACACAGGAGGGAGTTCCCGTTCCATCCGTCTGCTCACTCTACAGCTCCGCCAACTGGTTCGAGCGGGAGACCTGGGATCTCTACGGTGTCTTCTTTTCCGATCACCCGGATCTTCGCCGCTTGCTGACCGATTATGGATTTGAGGGGCATCCGATGCGCAAGGATTTCCCTCTCACCGGTTATGTCGAAGTCCGCTATGACGACGAGCAGAAGCGCGTCGTCTACGAGCCCGTGAAACTTACTCAGGAGTTCCGCAGCTTCGATTTCCTCAGCCCGTGGGAAGGCATCACCAACGCCGTACTGCCCGGCGATGAGAAGGCGGGGGAGAAGCACTGATGGCCGAAGTGCAGATCAAGAACATGACGATGAATTTTGGGCCGCAGCACCCGGCGGCGCATGGGGTGCTGCGCATGGTGCTGGAGATGGATGGGGAAGTGATCGAGCGCGCCGATCCCCATATCGGCCTTCTCCATCGCGCCACCGAGAAGCTTATCGAATACAAAACCTATCTCCAAGCGGTGCCGTATTTCGACCGCCTCGACTACGTGTCGCCGATGGCGCTCGAGCACGCCTTCGCCCTTGCGGTCGAGAAGCTCCTCGGTATCCAGCCGCCGCCACGCGGCCAATATATCCGTGTGCTCTTCGCCGAGATCACACGGATCCTGAATCACCTGTTGAACGTACCGGCTTTCGCGATGGATGTCGGTGCATTGACACCGATGCTGTGGGCATTCGAGCAACGCGAGATTCTCTTGGAATTCTACGAGCGGGTTTCCGGGGCGCGCTTCCACTCGGCTTACTTCCGTCCCGGTGGCGTCCATCAGGATATACCGGCAGGCTTGCTCGACGACATCATGAGGTGGGCGGAGAAATTCCCACCTCTGATCGATGATATGGAAGTGCTGCTCAACGAGAATCGCATCTTCAAGCAGCGCACCGTCGATATCGGCATCGTCAGTGCCAGGGATGCGATGGATTGGGGATTCAGCGGGCCGATGCTCCGCGGCTCAGGCGTGCCCTGGGATCTGCGCAAGGCCCAACCCTACGACGTCTATGCCGAGATGGATTTCGATATTCCCATTGGCAAGCACGGCGACTGCTATGACCGCTATCTCGTGCGCGTTGAGGAGATGCGTCAGAGCCTCAAGATCATCAAGCAATGTTGCGAGAGGATGCCCGGCGGCCCGGTCGTCGTGCAGAATCACAAATTGACGCCCCCCTCTCGCCGCGAGATGAAGCGCTCGATGGAGTCGCTCATTCATCATTTCAAGCTCTACACCGAGGGCTATCACGTGCCGGCTGGCGAGACCTACACGATCGTCGAGGCGCCCAAGGGCGAGTTCGGCGTCTACCTGGTGGCCGACGGCACCAATCGGCCCTATCGCTGCCACATCCGGGCGCCGGGCTTCCCCCATCTCTCTGCCATGGACTTCTGCAGCAAGGGCCACATGCTCGCCGACGTGGTGGCGATCCTTGGCTCCATGGACATCGTGTTCGGAGAAATCGACCGATGAATAGCGAAGAGTCGACCGACGCTTTTGCCTTCACGCCGGAAAATCAGTCGAAGGCGGAAGCGTTCATCGCGAAATATCCCAAGGGCCGACAGGCAAGTGCCGTCCTGGCCCTGCTTGACCTGGCACAACGTCAATCTGGCGGATGGGTGTCGCGCGCGGCGATGGAGCACGTCGCCAAGCTGCTGGATATGCCCTTCATCCGGGTTCAGGAGGTCGCAACCTTCTATACGATGCTGAATCTCAAGCCAGTCGGGAAGCAATTGGTGCAGCTGTGCCGGACGACACCCTGCTGGCTGCGCGGATCCGATTCCATCCGCGATGCTTGTAAGCGAAAGCTCGGTATCGAGGTTGGGGAGACGACGCCGGATGGGAAGTTCAGCCTCGTCGAGGTTGAGTGCCTTGGCGCATGCGTCAATGCCCCTGTCGTCCAGATCAATGACGACTACTACGAAGATCTAACGCCTGAGAAGATGGAGGATATTCTCGAGAAATTCGCGCGCGGCGAAAAACCTCCATACGGCACGCAGATCAAGCGGCAATTCTCGGCTCCTGAGAGCGGCCTCACCACTCTGAAGGGATCGGAAACCGCGGAGAGGGCGTGATGCTGCAGGATAAGGATCGCATCTTCACCAATCTCTATGGTCAGCAGGGCTGGCGCCTCGATGGCGCGCGGCGGCGCGGCGTCTGGGACGGCACGAGGGGTATCCTTCTCAAGGGCCGGGATTGGATCGTCGAAGAGGTCAAGAAATCGGAGCTACGGGGACGGGGAGGGGCGGGCTTTCCTGCGGGTCTCAAATGGTCGTTCATGCCCAAGCAGTCCGATGGACGACCGCATTATCTTGTCGTCAATGCCGACGAATCGGAGCCGGGCACCTGCAAGGACCGGGACATTCTGCGCCACGAGCCACATCGCTTGCTCGAAGGTTGCCTGATTGCTGGCTTCGCGATGGGGGCACACACCTGTTACATCTATATACGCGGCGAGTTCTACAACGAGGCGCAGCATCTCCAGATAGCAATCGATGAGGCCTATGAGGCCGGCCTTATCGGCAAGAATGCGAGCGGGAGTGGGTGGGATTTCGATATTTACCTGCATCGTGGCGCCGGCGCCTATATCTGTGGCGAAGAGACTGCTCTGCTTGAGAGCCTGGAAGGAAGGAAGGGACAGCCGAGATTGAAACCGCCTTTCCCGGCGGCGATCGGCCTCTATGGCTGCCCCACGACGGTGACCAATGTAGAAACGGTCGCCGTATCACCCGAGATATGCAAACGCGGCGCGTCCTGGTTCGCGAGTATCGGCCGGCCGAAAAACACCGGACCCAAGATATTCTGCATCTCTGGTCACGTGAACCAGCCATGCAATGTCGAAGAAGAGATGGGAATTCCGCTCAAGGAGCTCATCGAGCGCCATGCCGGCGGCGTGCGCGGCGGCTGGGACAATCTGCTGGCCGTCATTCCGGGCGGCTCGTCGGTTCCGGTCATCCCCAAGTCGATCTGTGACACGGTTCTGATGGATTTCGATTCCTTACGCGAAGTGAAGTCCGGATTGGGAACCGCTGCCGTGATTGTCATGGACAAGTCGACGGATATCGTGGAGGCGATCTCCCGCCTGTCGCTCTTCTACATGCACGAAAGCTGCGGGCAATGCACGCCATGCCGTGAGGGCACCGGTTGGATGTGGCGCGTGATGCGCCGGCTCGTACACGGCGAAGCAGACGTCGACGAAATCGATACCCTCCTCGACGTGACGACGAAGATCGAAGGCCATACCATTTGTGCGCTCGGGGACGCGGCGGCATGGCCGATCCAGGGTCTCATTCGCCATTTCCGACCGGAGCTCGAGCGGCGCATCGAGGCATGCAAGCGTGCCGGTCGAATTGCCGCAAGAGCAGCGGAGTAAAGGATTCCTCTCATGCCAAAGCTTACGATCGACGGCATCGAGATCGAGGTCGCGCCCGGAACAACTGTTCTGCAGGCCTGCGAGCAACTCGGCATCGAAATTCCGCGCTTCTGCTATCATGAGCGCCTTTCGATCGCCGGAAACTGCCGCATGTGCTTGGTCGAGATGGAAAAATCGCCCAAGCCGATCGCGTCCTGCGCGATGCCCTGCGGCGACGGAATGGTGATTAAAACCAGCACACCCATGGTGACGAAGGCGCGCCAGGGCGTCATGGAGTTTCTGCTGATCAACCATCCGCTTGATTGCCCGATCTGCGATCAGGGCGGCGAGTGCGATCTACAGGACGAGGCCATGGGCTACGGCATGGACCGTAGCCGGTTCCGGGAGAACAAGCGAGCGGTCCGCTACAAGTATATGGGTCCGCTCGTTGAGACGGTCATGAATCGGTGCATCCATTGCACGCGATGCATACGTTTCGCCACCGAGATCGCCGGCGTTCCAGAACTCGGTGCGATCAATCGCGGCGAGAATATGGAGATCACCAGCTATCTGGACCAAGCCATTCACTCGGAACTTAGCGGAAACGTCATCGACCTTTGCCCGGTTGGCGCCCTCACTTCGAAGCCTTATGCATTCACGGCGCGGCCGTGGGAGCTGCGCAAGACCGAGTCGGTCGATGTGCTGGACGCCGTGGGAACCAACATTCGCATCGATACCCGCGGCCCCGAGGTGATGCGCGTGCTGCCGCGCCTGAACGAGGACATCAATGAAGAATGGCTTGCGGACAAGGGGCGATTCGCCATCGACGGCCTGCGTCGCCAAAGGCTGGATAGGCCGTATGTCAGGCGCGGCGGCAAGCTCGAGCAGGCAAGTTGGAATGAGGCGTTCACGGCTATCGCCGAGCGGTTGAAGTCGCTTTCCGGATCTCAGATCGCCGCGATCGCCGGTGATTTGGCGGATGCGGAAGCCATGATGGCCCTCAAGGACCTGATGACGGCGCTCGGCTCGCCTCATCTCGATTGCCGTCAGGACGGCGCCAAGCTCGACCCCTCGTGTCGTGCGAGCTATCTCTTCAATTCGACAATTGCCGGTATCGAGCAGGCGGATGCCTTGCTTCTCATCGGCACGAATCCGCGTTGGGAAGCGCCTATCATCAATGCCCGTATCCGCAAGCGTTGGCTCATGGGCAATTTCCGAGTTGCTGCACTGGGCCCACGCGTGGAGCTCACCTACGATGTCGAATGGCTGGGGGCCGATTCTAGCATATTGGTCGATCTTGCCGAGGGGGGGCATGCATTCGCCGAAGTGATGAGGAATGCGAAAAAGCCGATGCTGATCCTTGGCACAGGTGCTGTGGCCCGGCCGGACGGCGCGGCTATCCTTGCCGCCGCTCATCGCATTGCAGACAGTTGTGGTCTGATCAAAGAGGGCTGGAACGGATTCAACTTGCTCCACACGGCGGCGGGGCGCGTAGGCGGCCTCGAGCTCGGCTTCGTGCCGGGGCAGGGAGGGCGCGACCTGCAGAGGATCCTCGACGGAGCGGAAAAGGATGAAATCTCCGCGATTTATCTCCTGGGCGCTGACGAGATCGATATGAGCCGCCTGGGCCGTTCTTTCGTGATCTATCAGGGCCATCACGGAGACGCCGGCGCGCATCGGGCCGATGTGATCTTGCCCGGCGCCGCCTACACGGAGAAAACCGCAACTTACGTGAATACGGAGGGCCGCGCCCAGCGCGCCCGGCTCGCGACGTTCCCGCCGGGCGACGCGCGGGAGGATTGGGCGATCATCCGCGCCCTTTCGGCCGTGCTTGGTCGCCGACTGCCCTATGACAACCTCGCCGAGGCTCAAGCTCGCCTCGCACAGCTCCACCCGACCTTTGCCAATATCGGCATGGTGATGCCGGCGACATGGCAGGCGTTCGGGCAGGCGGGGCCGCTCGATCGGACGCCGTTCATGACGCCCATCAAGAATTATTACATGACCGATCCCATCAGCCGCGCCTCCGAAACCATGGCGAAATGCAGCGCCGAGCTTCTGGAGAACGCCGGAAAGAAGACCGGAACCCATGGCTAGCTTTTGGACTGCATATGCCTGGCCGACGATCACGATCGTTCTCGAGGTCGTTGCGATCGTCATACCTCTCTTGGTCGCCGTCGCCTATTTGACCTATGCCGAGCGAAAGGTGCTCGCGGCAATGCAGATCAGGAAGGGGCCGAATGTCGTTGGTCCTTTCGGCTTGCTGCAGCCGTTCGCCGATGGCCTCAAGCTGCTGTTCAAGGAGACCGTCGTCCCTAGCGGCGCGAATCGTGTGGTCTTCGTCATCGCGCCAATGCTCACCTTCATCCTGTCGTTGGTCGCCTGGGCCGTAATCCCCTTCGATAAGGGCATGGTGCTCGCGAATATCAACGTCGGTATCCTGTATCTGTTCGCCATCTCGTCTCTCGGCGTCTACGGCATCGTGATGGCCGGCTGGGCAAGCAACTCGAAATATGCGTTTCTCGGCGCGTTGCGGTCGGCGGCGCAAATGGTGTCTTACGAAGTTTCAATCGGTTTCGTGATGATCACCGTGCTGCTTTGCGTCGGCTCGCTCAACCTCTCCGACATCGTCCTTGCACAGCAGAAGATCTGGTTCTGCATTCCGCTCCTGCCGATGTTCGTGATCTTCTTCGTTTCCGGATTGGCGGAGACGAACCGGGCGCCCTTCGACTTGCCAGAGGCGGAGGCCGAGCTCGTCTCCGGGTACAACGTCGAATACTCCGCCATGACCTTCGCGCTCTTCTTCCTGGGCGAGTACGCCAACATGATCTTAATGAGCGCGATGACTTCCATCCTTTTCCTCGGTGGCTGGCTGGCTCCGTTCGGGGTCGCTCCCTTCACCTGGATCCCGGGCCCCCTTTGGCTGATCCTGAAGATCTGCGCCGTGCTGTTCGTGTTCCTTTGGGTGCGCGCGACCTTCCCGCGGTACCGTTACGATCAACTCATGCGTCTCGGCTGGAAGGTATTCCTGCCGGCATCGCTTTTTTGGGTCGTGCTGACGGCAGGCGTCTTGGTTGCTTGCGGCTGGTTGCCCTTGGTCAAAGTGGGGGCGTGAAACATGTCCTTGCCGAGTATTTTTAGTGGTGCCCGATCCGACGCGGGCCGCCCGTAACAGGAGATCTGAGATGGCGGTTCTCGACCGCACGGCGCGATCGTTTCTCCTCAGCGAGCTTATTGAAGGGCTCTGGCTGACCTTCAAGTATATGTTCAAGCAGAAGGTCACGCTCAACTACCCATATGAGAAGGGTCCGCTCTCACCCCGCTTTCGCGGCGAGCACGCACTCAGGCGTTACCCGAATGGTGAAGAGCGCTGTATCGCGTGCAAGCTTTGCGAAGCGATTTGTCCGGCGTTGGCCATCACGATCGAGGCGGAGCCTCGCGCCGACGGGAGCCGTCGTACGACGCGCTACGACATCGACATGACGAAGTGCATTTATTGCGGGCTCTGCCAGGAGGCCTGCCCCGTGGATGCGATCGTCGAGGGACCGAATTTCGAATTTGCGACCGAGACGCGGGAGGAGCTCCTTTACGACAAGGAGAAGCTGCTCGCGAATGGCGATCGCTGGGAGATGGAGATCGCGGCCAACCTGACGGCCGACGCGCCCTATCGTTGATGGCGCACTCAGAGGGGAATGTGGAGATCTTAAAGAATTGGCCGGGCATGGAGGCGGGATGATCGTCCAAGCCATCGTGTTTTATGTCTTCGCCTTCATCATCATCGCATCAGGCGTGATGGTCATCGCGGCCCGCAATCCCGTGCACTCCGTGCTCTTCCTGATTCTGGCGTTCTTCAATGCAGCCGGGCTCTTCGTACTCATGGGCGCCGAATTTTTGGCGATGATCCTCGTCATCGTCTATGTCGGCGCGGTGGCGGTTTTATTCTTGTTCGTCGTGATGATGCTCGACATCAATTTCGTCGAACTTCGGCGGGGATTTCTCCAGTATCTGCCTATCGGTGCGCTCATTGGCATCATCTTGTTGGCCGAATTAGTCGTTCTCGTCGGCAGTTGGATATTTGCTCCCGAAGTCACGAGCGCGCTCACCGTTCCCATACCCGCTCTGGGTCCGGTCACGAATACCCACGCCCTCGGCATGGTCCTTTACACGAAATACGTCTACCTCTTCCAAGCGGCGGGCCTGGTTCTTCTCGTAGCGATGGTCGGTGCGATTGTACTGACCCTTCGCCATCGCGAAGGCGTAAGGCGTCAACGCACCGCACAGCAACTCGCCCGTGACCCGAAGCAGACGATCGAGATCAGGAAGATGCCAGTCGGGGGAGGTATCCGCTAATGCAGATCGGACTCGCCCATTACTTGATCGTTGCCGCCGCGCTATTCACCTTGGGAATCTTTGGCATTTTCCTGAACCGGAAGAACGTCATCATTATTCTGATGTCGATCGAGCTGATGTTGCTGGCGGTCACCATCAACCTGGTCGCCTTCTCGGCTCGGCTCGGCGATCTCGTCGGACAAGTCTTCGCGCTCTTTGTTTTAAGTGTTGCCGCGGCGGAGGCGGCTATTGGCCTCGCCATCCTCGTCATTTACTTCCGGAACCGCGGATCGATCGCCGTGGAAGACATCAACGTGATGAAGGGCTAACCGGCAAAGGACCCACGGATCCATGATCTATATCGCCGTCGTTTTCCTGCCGCTTCTGGGGGCCATCGCCGCCGGCCTGCTGGGGCCTTTTCTGCGCGATCGTGGCGCACAGGCCGTTACCTGCGGCGCTATGCTCCTGGCCGCACTCCTCGGCATTGTAGTCTTTTGGCAAGTCGCAGTCGAAGGGCAGGCGCGCAACATTGAGATTGTCTCATGGATAAACTCGGGATCCCTCGACGTCGCCTGGGCACTTAAGTTCGATACGCTGTCAGCGGTGATGGTATTCGTCGTCACCGTCGTTTCTTGCGTCGTCCATTGGTACTCCATCGGGTACATGCATGGTGACCCGGGGGTGCCTCGTTTCTTTTCCTATCTAAGCCTGTTCACCTTCGCCATGCTCATGCTGGTGACAGCCAACAATCTCGTCCAACTCTTCTTCGGATGGGAGGGCGTCGGCCTCTGCTCCTATCTCCTGATCGGCTTCTGGTATGACAGACCCTCGGCGAATGCGGCTGCGATTAAGGCTTTCATCGTCAATCGCATTGGCGATTTCGGGTTTGCTCTCGGCATTTTCGGCACGTTCCTTCTCTTCGATACCGTGCATCTCGACACGATCTTTTCCGCGGTCGCCGGAAAGGAAGGGGCCATTCTCGATTTTCTCGGCATGAAGCTGCCGGCCTTGGAGGTGCTGTGCGTGCTCCTTTTCATAGGAGCGATGGGAAAATCGGCGCAGATCGGCCTGCATACCTGGCTACCCGATGCGATGGAGGGCCCCACCCCCGTCTCCGCGCTCATCCATGCGGCGACGATGGTGACAGCGGGTGTATTCATGGTCTGTCGGCTTTCCCCTCTTTATGAGCACGCTCCTTGGGCACTTGGGCTGGTAACCTTCATTGGAGCCACGACGGCGTTTTTCGCGGCGACGGTGGGTCTCGCGCAGAATGACATAAAGCGCGTCATTGCCTATTCGACTTGCAGCCAGCTCGGCTACATGTTCTTCGCGGCCGGGGTCTCGGCCTATCAGGCCGCCATGTTCCACCTCATGACCCACGCCTTCTTCAAGGCTCTCCTCTTCCTCGGCGCGGGCTCCGTCATCCATGCTGTCTCTGGCGAGCAAGATATGCGGAAAATGGGGGGGCTATGGCGAAAAATCCCTGTCACCTATGCCCTGATGTGGATCGGCTCGCTCGCCCTCGGGGGGATCCCGCCTTTCGCCGGATTTTTCTCCAAGGACGTTATCATCGAGGCGGCGTGGAGCGCCCACACGGGGCTCGGCAATTACGCCTATGTCTTAGGCGTCGTTGCGGCGTTCATGACGGCCTTCTATTCATGGCGCCTCCTCTTCATGACTTTCCACGGCGAAAGCCGTGCCGATCATCATGTTCAAGAGCACGTGCATGAATCACCCCGGATCATGCTTTGGCCGCTCTTCGTGCTGGCGCTCGGCGCGGTCGTTGCAGGATTCGTCGCTAATGATGTCTTCGTCGGTGAAGGACGCGACGCATTCTGGCGCGGATCGATCCAGGTGCTGGCCAGTCATCCGGCGCTCGAGGCATCGCATCACGCCCCGTTCTGGGTCAAGCTCCTGCCAACCCTGCTGGGGCTCTCGGGTATCGCGCTGGCCTACCTCTTCTACATCAAACGACCGGATTTGCCGCGCCTATATGCCCAAAGATTTCGAGCGTTTTACCTTTTCATCTATAATAAATGGTACTTTGACGAGCTTTATGATTTGCTTTTCGTTCAGCCGGCCTTGATCATCGGGCGCGGGCTGTGGAAGGGCGGCGATGGCGCCCTTATCGACGGGCTCGGCCCTGACGGTTTCGCGGCGGCGACCCTCGCCATTGCGCGGCGCGCCGCGCGGCTCCAATCCGGCTACGTCTATCACTATGCCTTCGCGATGCTGATCGGCGTGGTGGTGATCGTGACCTGGTACCTCCTCACGATCAGGGGTTAGGGTCATGGCACACTTTCCCATACTCTCGATCATCACGTTTCTGCCGGCACTCGGGGCAGCGCTGATCTTCTTCGTGCGCGGCGATGCCGAAGCCGTCGCTCGAAACGCCCGCTGGATGGCGCTTTGGACCTCGCTCCTCACGTTCTTGCTGTCGCTCTACCTATGGTTCAATTTCGATCCATCGACGCATGAGTTCCAATTCGTCGAGCGGGCCGCTTGGATTCCGGCGTTCGACATCAGCTATTACCTGGGCGTTGACGGTATCTCCCTTTTCTTTGTCCTTTTGTCGACGTTCCTCATCCCGATTTGCGTGTTGGCAAGCTGGGAGGCGATCCATGCGCGAGTGAAGGAATACATGATCGCGTTCCTGATCATGGAAACCCTTCTCGTCGGATTGTTCTGCGCCCTCGATTTCGTGGTGTTCTATATGTTTTTCGAGGGCGTGCTGATCCCAATGTTCCTTATCATCGGGGTGTGGGGCGGGCCGCGGCGGGTCTATTCCGCCTTCAAGTTCTTCCTCTACACGTTGCTCGGTTCGGTGCTGATGCTGCTCGCCATCCTTGCAATATATTTCGAGGTCGGCTCGACCGAGATTCCAGCAGCTCTCGCATACCATTTTCCGCGCGGAATGCAGATCTGGCTCTGGCTCGCGTTCTTTGCCTCTTTTGCGGTCAAAGTGCCGATGTGGCCCGTGCACACCTGGTTGCCCGATGCCCATGTGGAGGCGCCTACCGCCGGCTCGGTGGTCCTCGCTGGCGTCCTGTTAAAGATGGGCGGTTACGGCTTTTTGCGGTTTTCGCTGCCGATGCTGCCGGAAGCTTCGCTCTACTTTACACCGTTTATTTTCACGCTGAGCGTCGTTGCCGTGATCTACACGTCGCTCGTTGCGCTCGCGCAAGAGGATATGAAGAAGCTCATCGCCTATTCCTCGGTAGCCCATATGGGCATCGTGACGATGGGGATTTTCGCCATGACGACTCAGGCCGTGGAAGGTGCCGTGATCCAGATGCTGAGCCATGGTGTCGTCTCGGCTGCACTCTTCCTCTGCGTCGGCGTGGTTTACGACCGGATGCACAGCCGATTGATCGCAACCTATGGCGGACTTGTGCATCGGATGCCTCTCTATGCCGCGGCGTTCATGCTCTTCATGCTGGCATCGGTGGGATTACCGGGGACGAGTGGCTTCGTCGGCGAGTTCTTGTCGCTCATCGGCACGTTCCGAGTCGATACTTGGACGGCAGCCCTCGCAACCACGGGGATTATTCTCAGCGTCGCTTATATGCTCTGGCTCTACCGTCGCGTGATCTTCGGGAAGCTTGTCAAGCCCGAGCTCTTCTCAATACTCGACCTGAGCCCCCGCGAGGTGGCCGTCTTCCTCCCGCTCGCCGCCGTTGTGCTCTGGATGGGCATCTATCCGACCTCTTTCCTCGACCCCATACATGCGTCCGTCGCTCATGTGATCGACCAGTATAAGACCGCGGTGGCCGCGGCCGCGTCTCCACATGGATCGTTGCTCGCAGCGCTTTGGCATTAGGAAGAAACCTGTGGATTATCTGCAAAACCTTACTCTTGCTCTGCCGGAGATTTGGCTTGCCGTTTGCGGGATGGCCCTCCTGATGATCGGTGTATTCGCTGGCGAGAGCGCGGCGCGCGTGATCTCCTGGCTTTCAGCCCTGGCCCTCGTCGTCGCGGGGGTTCTCGTCGTCTTCGCCACACCCGATAGGTCGAGCACGGCGCTCGGCGGCCTTTTCATCACTGACAGCTTCGGCGCGTTCATGAAACTGCTGGTTTTGGCTGGGTCGATACTCTCTCTCGTCATGTCACTCGACTACAACGAGCGAGAGAAGATCGCGCGGTTCGAGTTTCCGGTGCTTTTCGTGTTTGCGACCACCGGAATGTTCATGATGATATCGGCGAACGATCTGATCTCGCTGTATATCGGGCTGGAGCTGCAGAATTTATCCCTCTACGTGGTGGCGTCATTCCAGCGCGATTCTATCCGCTCCACCGAAGCTGGCCTGAAATACTTCGTGCTAGGCGCCTTGAGCTCGGGGCTGCTGCTCTATGGCGCCTCTCTCGTTTACGGCTTTGCCGGAACGACGCGATTTGGCGGCCTGGCGCATATGCTCATTGCCCATAACAGCCCGGCGCTCGGCGTCATCATCGGGATTGTCTTCATTGCAGCTGCCCTGGCTTTCAAGGTATCCGCGGTCCCGTTCCATATGTGGACCCCCGACGTCTATGAAGGCGCGCCGACGCCCGTTACAGCCTTCTTTGCCGCGGCGCCAAAGATCGCGGCTTTGGCGCTATTCGTCCGAGTCCTGATCGAGCCATTCGGCCCACTCGTGGCGCAATGGCAGCAGATCATCGTCTTCATCTCGATCGCCTCCATGGCCTTGGGTTCGTATGCCGCGATCAATCAGAAGAATATCAAGCGTCTGATGGCGTATAGCTCGATTGCGAATGTCGGGTATGTCCTTGTCGGCCTCGCTGCCGGTAATGAGGCTGGTGTGCGTGGCGTGATGATCTACATGGCAATCTATCTCGCCATGGTGATTGGCGCATTCGCCTGCATTCTCTGCATGCGTGAGAATGGACGTTATATCGAGACCATCGAGGACCTCGCGGGACTGTCCCACACACAACCGCTCCTAGCGGCGGTATTTGGCGTCTTTCTCTTTTCACTCGCCGGTATTCCGCCGCTCGCGGGCTTTTTCGGCAAGCTTTACGTGTTTCTCGCTGCCATCGAAGCCAAGCTCTATGCGCTTGCGGTCATTGGCGTTCTGACCAGCGTCGTGGGCGCTTATTACTATGTTCGCATCGTCAAGATCATGTATTTCGACGAACCAACGGTCCGGTTTGATCGGCCGCTCGGCGCGCCGATTTCCGCCGTTTTGACGGTGACCGGCCTCGTGACGCTGCTTTTCTTTGCCTATCCGGCACCGATCCTCGCTGGGGCGAAGTTGGCGGCAGCGACACTCTTTCCGGGATGAGCGATACTCCGCGTCTCCACCCCTTCTATAAGCTGCTTGCTTTCGATTGTCTCGACAGTACGAATGAGGAGGCGAAGCGTCGCGCTGAACAGGGGGCCGCGGAAGGCACGCTTCTCTGGGCGAAGCGACAGACGGCTGGGAGAGGGCGACGCGGGCGACAATGGATTTCTCCACCGGGCAATCTCTATTGCTCGCTTGTCTTGAGGCCCGACCGAACCGCAGCGGAGGTCGCGCAACTCGGGATGGTTGCCGCGGTGGCCACGCGGGAGATCTTGATTGGAGTTCTGCCGCCATCCGCGAGCGTTCTCCTGAAATGGCCCAATGATGTTCTCGTCAACGAGAAGAAGGCAGGCGGCATCCTCCTCGAGTCGGCTGCACATCATATTAAGGGCATTTCCTGGCTCGTGGTCGGTATCGGCGTCAATATCGAAACCCATCCGGCCGGCACGTCCTTCCCGTCCACTTGCCTACGCAGGGAGGGTGGCCACGCAATTGGAGTCGCCTCTTTGCTCGAACCGCTCTGCAGAGTGTTTCACCGGTGGTATGATATTTGGCGAATTGAAGGTTTTGCTCCCGTGCGGGAGGCCTGGTGGAGCGGCGCCTGGAATCCCGGCAAGCCCATCGATGTCCAGCTCGAAGGCCGCCGAACGACAGGCATCTTTTCGGGCCTCGACGACCAGGGGGCACTGGTCTTGAGCCTTCCCGACGGCTCGCAGCACCGGATCACTGCAGCGGATATCTTCGCATTACCCCAATAGGTCGAGCGCAATATGCTTCTCGCCATCGACTCCGGCAACACGAACGTCGTCTTTGGACTCTATGACGGGAAAAGCTGGCTTGGTGAATGGCGGAGTGCAAGCTCGCCAAACCGAACCGCCGATGAATACGCGGTATGGCTCAGTCAGCTCATGACTCTCAACCAGATTGACCAGACGGCGATAAGCGCCGCAATCATCGCAAACGTGGTGCCCGCCGCGACTTTTAGCTTGAAGACGCTTTGCCGAAAATATTTCAATTGCGAGCCGTTGGTCGTTGGCGAGGCAGGCGTCGAGCTTGGCGTAAAGGTTCTGCTCGACCGGCCGGAAGAGGTTGGAGCCGACCGCGTCGTTAACGCCGTGGGCGCCTGGGGACATCACAAGCTGCCGGCCATTATCATCGACTTTGGCACGGCCACGACTTTCGATATTGTCGATGCTGAAGGGAATTACCATGGCGGCGCCATAGCCCCTGGAATAAATCTTTCTTTGGAAGCGCTTCACATGGCGGCTGCCCAGCTTCCTCGCATTGCCGTCAAGCGCCCGCTCCAAGTGATCGGAAAATCGACCGTGGCGGCCATGCAGTCTGGTGTGTTTTGGGGTTATGTCGGCATGATCGAAGGGCTCGTTGCCCAGATCCGGGCCGAATTTGGCGTGCCCTCGCTGACCGTGATCGCCACCGGCGGCTTGGCACCGCTCTTTCAGGATGCCACCAAGGTGATCGACGAGGTCGATCTCGAGCTGACAATGCGGGGATTGGTCGAGGTCTATCGTCGCAATCGCAAAACATAAGCAGCAAACGCCTAATGACAGCGCCAGACAAAAAAGAATTGCTGTTTATCCCGCTGGGGGGTGCCGGGGAGATCGGCATGAACCTTAACCTTTATGGTTTCGGTAATCAGTGGGTAATTGTCGATCTCGGCGTCACCTTCGCTGACGATCGTCTGCCCGGTATCGAACTCGTGATGCCTGATCCTGCCTTCATCGCGGAGCGCCGGGAGGCTTTGCTTGGAATTGTATTAACCCATGCCCATGAGGACCACATCGGCGCCGTTCCCTACCTCTGGCCTTTCCTTCGCTGTCCAATTTATGCGACACCATTTACTGCCTCGATCCTTCGACGCAAGCTCGAGGAAGTGGGTCTAACACAGGAAGCACCCATAACGATCGTGCCACTCTCGGGTCGCTTCACTCTCGGTCCCTTTGATTTCGAGCTCATCACGCTGACGCATTCCATTCCGGAGCCAAACGCCGTCGCGATCCGCACGCCTCTTGGCACGATTCTCCACACCGGAGATTGGAAGATTGATCCCGATCCTCTCGTCGGTCCGGTCACCGATACGAGCGCCCTGCGCCGAATTGGAGAGGAGGGCGTCCTTGCGATGATCTGCGATTCGACAAATGTATTGCGGTCCGGAGTATCGGGCTCCGAAGCAGAGCTGCGCAGCAGCCTCGCTCAACTCGTTGCGCGCTGCCGCCAACGCGTCGCCATCGCCTGCTTCGCCTCCAACATTGCGCGACTGGAGACAATCGCTGCAGTAGCCGAAGCCAATGGCCGGCACGCCGCCCTAATCGGCCGATCCCTGTGGCGTTTTTATGAGGCTGCGCTCGAGAACGGGTATCTGCGAAATATTCCTCCATTTCTCAGCGACAGCCAAGCCGCCAATCTGCCGCGCGACAAGGTTGTGCTGGCCATGACGGGAAGCCAGGGAGAGCCCCGCTCGGCACTGGCACGCGTCGTTGCCGGCGAACACGCCCTAATCGTATTGGAAGAGGGCGACACCGCAATCTTCTCCTCGCGCATCATTCCCGGAAACGAGCGGGCGATCTTTCGACTGCAAAGCGCGCTTGCACATATTGGCGTTGAGGTTGTCACTGAGCACGATGAATTCGTGCATGTGTCGGGGCATCCTGCTCGGGATGAGCTCGCGGAGATGTATGCATGGGTGCGGCCGCAGATCGCCGTGCCTGTGCATGGTGAAATGCGTCATCTCATCGAGCACGCACGCTTCGCTCGCACTTGCCAGGTTCGGCAAGCCGTGGTTGTTGCCAACGGCGACGTGTTGCGCCTCGCTCCTGGTTCTGCCGAAATTGTCGACCACGTGCACGCCGGTCGGCTTGCCCTCGACGGCACCGAGCTGGTGCCGACGGAGGGGGAGGTCGTCAAGAGCCGGACGCGTATGTTGTGGCATGGTGTTGCGGTTGCCACCGTGGTCTTGGATAAGAGGGGGCGTCTCATAGGCGCGCCCCAGCTTGCCCTGCCGGGGCTTGTCGGTGATGAAGGGACCGCGGATCTGACCACGCTTGCATCGGCAGCAATTTCTGATGAACTTAACGGACTTCCGGATAATCGCCGCAGTGATGACGAGACAGTCCGAGAAGCCATCAGATTGGCCATCCGTCGCAGCATTCGAAGCGCCCGCGGCAAGAAGCCGGCGATCGAGATACACCTCGTCCGTGTATAATCACGCGACGAGTAGGGATCGAGCGAAAGGACCCAAGAGATATGATCGGCAAGCTCAATCACGTCGCAATCGTGGTGCCAGATCTCGCACAAGCCTCGACGCTCTACCACAACATCCTTGGCGCGCGCGTCTCGTCGCCTCACGACATCCCGGCGCATGGCGTGACGACGGTTTTTGTTGAGCTGCCGAATACGAAGATCGAGCTTCTCCATCCGCTCGGCGATCAATCGCCAGTCGCTTCGTTTCTTGAGCGCAATCCTTCCGGGGGAATTCATCATCTCTGTTACGAGGTGCCCGACATCCGGGCCGCCCGGGACAAGTTGAAGGCGGACGGGATGCGGATTCTCGGCGACGGGGAGCCCAAGATCGGCGCCCATAACAAGCCCGTGCTTTTCCTCCATCCAAAGGATTTTTGCGGCACCCTTATCGAGCTCGAGCAGATATAGGATGTCGCGATGACGTGGTTCGAAGGGCTTGTGACTTACGTCATTATCTGGTGGCTCGTGCTCTTCACCGTCCTGCCATGGGGCGTACGCATACCGGATGAAGCCGAGAAGGGACATGCGACGAGCGCTCCAGTCCGCCCGCGCCTATGGCTGAAAGTCGCCGTGACCACCGCGGTCGCCTTTCTGCTCTGGGGCGTCGCCTATTGGCTGGCCAGCACGAATCTCATCTCCTTCCGTAACGGTCCGCCATGACGAATTACTGCAGCAGCGCACCCGGCCATGAATGGCACGGACCTTACCATGATCAGGAATATGGATTTCCTCTCCATGAGGACGACGCCTTATTTGAAAGGCTCGCCCTGGAGATTAATCAGGCTGGACTGAGCTGGCTCACGATCCTCAAGAAACGCGAGGCCTTTCGACGAGCCTTTCATGGGTTCGCGGTGGATCGCGTCGCTCGCTACGGCAAACGTGATGAAGCGCGATTACTGACCGATACGGGGATCATCCGAAACCGACTCAAGATCGCGGCAGTCATCGAGAATGCACGCCGCATTCAAGGTATCAGGGCAAGCCACGGATCCTTCGCGGCCTGGCTTGAGGCTCATCATCCAAGGGATCGCAAGGCCTGGGTGAAGCTGTTCAAAGAGACGTTCGTTTTCACGGGCGGTGAGATTACCGGGGAATTCCTCATGAGCATCGGCTATCTGCGCGGCGCGCATCGAGAGGACTGCCCTGTCTTCGGTCGCATCGCTCGGCTTTCGCCCCCTTGGATGATTGCTGGAACTTAGGAAGGTAAGTCTATGAAAAAATAAACGAAAATGGCAAGCGAGGCCTGCCATTTCCTGTCTTCGATCTGCTCCGTCAACGAATAACTGCCGGTATAATCGTCCGCGCTCGATTCTTCCTCTCTACACTTGAAGCCCTTCGTGTCGATTCGGCCCCTTTTGATGGGCGGCAATGGCGTCGGATAGCCACGATCCACAACCTTATTATGTTGGCCTCGCATGGCGGCCGCAATAGAAAATGCTCGATTCTAGAGCGACTTACCTCCAATTCGACAAGATTGCGGAAGCCGATTCCTTAGCTCTTCCTTAAGAACGCTGGCCTAGGTTCGATCCCATGGTAAGAGCTTTCTGGCCAATTCTGCTTCTGGTCGTGACTGCGGCCACCACGGCCAGTGCTCGAAGCGTCAGCATCACGCGGGAAACCTGCGAGCAGGTCGTGGTGGAGCATGTGCCCGATGCCGGCGTGACCTATCAGGCCGGCGTGGACGTGAATGGCAATCCCGTTCCTCCTGCTGACGTCCAAGGGAGTCCGACCATCGTGGTGCCGCAGGAGTTCTCGATACCGATCACGGTCGATCTCGGCAAACGGCTCGGCATTCCAGTGGACCCGAATGACTTTCAGTCCAATGCCGATATCGGAACGCTTACCTATAAAGACGGTCAGGTCTATTTCAACGGTCAACCCCTCCAGGACTCCGATGAGGCGGCACTCGCCAGGGCCTGCCAGCAGGTCATGCGCGGCAACTGACGGCGGCGACCGGGCAGCCGCCATTGCTATCGCCCATCGCATTGCCTAGATTTCGGCCTTCCTTCACGAGATCCCGGGCCGCCACCGAGGGTCGAGCTAGCGAGAGGGCAAATGCGACTTTCCGCCTATTTCATGCCGACGCTCAAGGAAACGCCGACCGAGGCGCAAATCGTCTCTCATCGCTATATGCTGCGCGCGGGCATGATCCGGCAGGCCAGCGCCGGCATCTATAGCTGGCTTCCTCTCGGCTTCCGCGTATTGAAGCGGATCGAGCAGATCGTGCGAGAGGAGCAGGATGCCGCGGGTTGCCAGGAGCTCCTAATGCCGACGATCCAATCGGCCGACTTATGGAAGGAGTCGGGGCGTTACGACGATTATGGGAAGGAGATGCTGCGCATCCTCGACCGCCATGAACGCGAGATGCTCTACGGCCCCACCAATGAGGAACTTATCACCGAGATTTTTCGTTCGTCGGTCAAAAGCTATCGAGAACTGCCAAAGCTCCTCTATCATATCCAATGGAAATTCCGGGACGAGGTCCGTCCACGTTTTGGCGTAATGCGTGGGCGCGAATTTCTGATGAAGGATGCCTATTCCTTCGATCTTGATTTCGCCGGCGCCAAGCGCGCCTATAACAAGATGTTCGTCGCATACCTGCGTACTTTTGCCCGCATGGGATTGAAAGCAATACCCATGGCGGCGGAAAGCGGGCCGATCGGCGGCGATATGAGCCACGAATTCATCATCTTGGCCGAAACTGGCGAGAGCAAGGTCTTCTGCCATCGGGATTTCGTCGAATTCGACGTACTCGGCACCAAACTCGACTACGAAGGTGATCTTGACCCGGTCGTCCAGCATTGGACGAGCCTCTACGCCGCAACCGACGAAAAGCATGACCCGGGGGCATTCGCGGAGATCGCCGCGGATAAGCGTGTGGAAGCGCGCGGGATCGAGGTCGGCCACATCTTCTATTTTGGAACGAAATATTCCGAGCCGCTGAAGGCCTATGTCGTTGGTCCGAATGGTGAGTCAAAGCCCGTCCATATGGGATCCTATGGAATTGGCGTGTCCCGACTCGTCGGTGCCATCATCGAAGCGAGCCATGACGAGAACGGCATCGTATGGCCGGAGCCGGTGGCGCCCTTCAAAGTGGGTCTGATCAACCTGCGCCTGAGCGACGGGGCCTGCACGAAGGCTTGCGACGAGATCTACGAAAGGCTTTGGCAAGCGGGAGTTGAGGTCCTCTATGACGACCGCGATGAAAGCGCCGGCGCGAAATTCGCCGAGATGGACCTGATTGGATTACCATGGCAATTAATCGTTGGGCCTCGGGGTATCAAGCAAGGGCAGGTCGAGCTCAAGCAGCGCAAGACCGGGATGCGCGAGGAGCTTACCCTCGAAAGCGCGCTGTCGCGGATGTCACGATAGGCATCGTCGGATGATCTTCTCGCCTTTCGAGCGCATGGTGGCGATGCGTTATCTGCGCGCGCGGCGGCAGGAGGGCTTCATTTCGGTGATCGCCTGGTTCTCGCTCATCGGGATCTTTCTCGGTGTTGCCGCCCTCATCATCACTCTTGCGATCTTCAATGGGTTTCGTGAACAGCTGATCGAGCGTATTCTCGGGCTTAACGGTCATATCGAGGTGATCGGGGCAGGGCGGCCGTTGACGAATTTCGACGCTCTCGCGGCGCGCCTGCGTACCATTCCCGAGGTCGTCAGCGTCATCCCGGAGGTTGAGGGGCAGGCCATGGTGACGGCGCATAGCGCGGTCGCTGGCGCTCTTGTTCGCGGTATCCGCCCGCAGGACCTGAAGTCCTTGTCCCAGGTATCCGGGCGCCTCGTCGCGGGCTCTCTCGACCGCTTCGAGGATGACGCGGTCGTTATCGGCTATCGCTTGGCGGCGCGTCTCGGCGTCAATATCGGCGGAGAAATCACGCTTATTACGCCCGAAGGGGCGGTTACGGCATTCGGCACCATTCCGCGCATGAAGAGTTACCATGTCGTCGGCATCTTCAATGTCGGAATGTCTGAATATGACAGCACCTTCATCTATATGCCTCTCGACGATGCCCAACTCTATTTCCGCCTGCCAAACGCGGTAAGCGAGCTCTCCCTGAGGCTCGACGATCCCGAACGTGCCCAGATCATGACGGGCGTGATTCGGCAAGCAACGGCCAGCGACGGCGTCCAGGTGATCCCGTGGCAGCAGGTGAATGCGAGCTACTTCAATTTCGTCGCTCTTCAACGCAATCTCTATACGATCGTCGTGACGCTCATCATCGTGGTGGCCGCTTTCAATATTATCTCCGGCCTCATCATGCTGGTGAAAGACAAGGGACGGGGCATTGCGATATTGCGTACTATGGGTGCTACGCGCGGCATGATCATGCGCATCTTCTTCCTAGGCGGTATGAGCATCGGCCTCGTCGGCACCGCTCTTGGCCTCGCTTTCGCCCTATGGTTCTGTCTCAATATCGAGGCGATCCACCAATTCCTCGAGCGCGTAACCGGCCAAAACCTCTTCCCCGCCGAGTTTTTCTACCTCACTCAGCTCCCGGCAAAGCTCGATCCAGGGGAGGTCATCGAGGTGGTGGCGATGAGTCTCGGGCTCTCCTTCCTTGCCTCGATCTATCCCTCCTGGCGCGCGGCGCGACTCGACCCGGTCGAGGCCCTGCGCTATGAGTGAGTCCCTCGCTCGGCGGGAGGAGCCAGTCCTCTCGCTCGCGGGCATCGTGCGAACCTACCGTCAGGCCGGCGGCAATCTCGAGGTACTGCGCGGGGTCGAGCTATCCGTCAAGGCGGGTGAGATTGTGGCGCTGACCGGCCCGTCGGGTGCCGGCAAATCCACGCTCCTTCATGTTGCCGGACTGCTCGAGCGCCCCAACGCCGGCGAGGTCTGGATCGCCGGAAGCCCCTGTGGGACCCTCGGAGACGATGCGCGGACGCAGATCCGCCGCAAGCATCTCGGCTTTGTCTATCAGTTTCATCACTTGCTCCCCGAATTCTCGGCCGTCGAGAATGTTGCGCTTCCTCAACTGATTGCTGGTGTGTCGCGCCGTGAGGCGCTGGAGCGCAGTCGCCAGCTCCTTGCGATGGTGGGGCTGCAAAAGCGCGAAGATCACCGGCCGGCGCGCCTCTCCGGAGGCGAGCAGCAGCGCGTGGCGATCGTTAGGGCAATTGCAAACGCGCCGCGAGTTCTCTTGGCCGACGAGCCAACGGGCAATCTCGACCACCGCACGGCGGATGCCGTTTTCGCGCAGCTCTTGGCGCTTGTTCGACAGACCCGACTCGCGGCACTCGTTGCGACCCACAATCTTGAGCTGGCGCGGCGCATGGATCGCTTACTCGAACTTCAGGATGGCCGCGTGGTCGAGAGCTGATCTGGACAAGTGGCACCTGTCGTTCCTGCTGACTTTTCCGGCACGTCGTGTCATTCTCCTGCTCAGCGCTCGTCAGCCAATCCCATGCCGTACGCCGATTTCATCCACCTTCGCGTCCATTCGGCTTATTCGCTTTCTGAAGGCGCGATCAAGATCAAGCCGCTTATCGAGCTGTGCAAACAGCAGGAGATGCCGGCGGTGGCTATCACCGATACGGGTAATCTCTTCGGCGCTCTCGAATTCGCCCAGACCGCAGAAGCGGCAGGCATCCAACCCATAATCGGATGCCAGATCGCCTTGCGCCGTGAGGAGGGTGAGAACCGCAGCACCGGTCCGGCGCAGCGACCCGATCAGCTGGTCCTTCTTGCCAAGGACGAGACCGGCTATGGCTCACTTCTCAAACTTATCAGCAAGTCCTATCTCGAGACGCCGACGGGCGAGGCTCCGCAGCTCGCGATCGGCGAACTGGCGGCAAAGGCCGAAGGCCTGATTGCTTTGACCGGCGGGCCCACCGGCCCCGTCGGACGACTGCTCGCAGAAAACCAAATGCCCGCGGCGGAAGCGATGCTGCTGCGCCTCGCGGGAATTTTCGACGGCCGGCTTTATGTGGAGCTTCAGCGCCACGGATTGGCTGTTGAGGAGCAGATCGAGCCGCCACTCCTCGACTTCGCCTATCGCCACGGACTCCCGCTCGTCGCGACGAACGAGGTGTTCTTCGCCGATGAGACGATGTTCGAGGCCCACGACGCTCTTATGTGCATTGCCGAAGGGAGCTATGTAAGCGAAACGAACCGCCGACGCCTCACCCCCGAGCATTACTTCAAGCCCGCCGCAGCGATGCGGACACTCTTTGCCGATATCCCGGAGGCCGTCGACAACAGCCTTGTAATCGCACGGCGATGCTCCTATTACCCGACGCCCCGCAAGCCCATCCTGCCGCCCTATCCATCGGCCACGGGGCGAGATGAGGCAGCAGAGCTGAAGATCCAGGCCGAGGAGGGACTCGAACGGCGACTGCGGGCGCAGGTCTTTAAGCGAGAAATGGATGACGCCAGTTGCGACGCGGCGGCGCGCCCCTACCGAGAGCGCCTCAGCTACGAACTCGGCGTGATTAACCAGATGGGGTTTGCCGGCTATTTCCTGATCGTCGCCGATTTCATCAAATGGGCCAAGTCCCAGGGGATCCCTGTTGGGCCTGGCCGCGGCTCGGGTGCCGGCTCGGTCGTCGCCTGGGCCCTGACGATCACTGATCTCGATCCCCTGCGCTGGGGCCTCCTATTCGAGCGGTTCCTAAACCCGGAACGCGTCTCGATGCCTGATTTTGACGTCGATTTCTGCCAGGACCGACGCGATGAGGTCATCCGCTACGTTCAAGATCGCTATGGCAGCGATCGGGTGGCGCAGATCATCACCTTTGGCAAGCTGCAGGCACGCGCTGTTCTGCGGGATGTCGGCCGTGTCCTCCAGATGCCCTATGGGCAGGTCGATCGCATTTGCAAGTTGGTGCCGAACAATCCGGCCAATCCCGTTTCGCTTCAGCAGGCGATTGATGGCGAACCTCTATTGCAACAGATGCGCGACCAGGACGAGACCGTCGCTCGCCTCATCAGCATCGCTCTCCGCTTGGAAGGGCTTTATCGCCACGCTTCGACACATGCGGCAGGCGTCGTGATTGGTGACCGACCGCTCGACGAACTCATCCCCCTCTATCGTGACCCACGCTCCGAGATGCCGGTCACCCAGTTCAACATGAAATGGGTCGAGCAGGCGGGGCTCGTGAAATTCGACTTCCTTGGCCTCAAAACCTTGACCGTATTGGTTCGCGCCGTCGAGCTGTTGCGAAGCCGGAACATCGATATCGATCTCGGCAACTTGCCGCTCGATGATAAACCCACGTTCGAGATGCTGGGCCGGGGCGAGACCACGGGCGTGTTCCAGCTTGAAGGTTCGGGAATGCGCGATGTGCTGCGGAAGCTCAAGCCGGACCGCTTCGAGGACATCATCGCCGTCGTGGCGCTCTATCGTCCCGGCCCGATGGACAATATCCCAAGCTACATCAATCGCAAGCATGGGCGCGAGAAGCCCGATTATCTGCATCCTTCGCTCGAGGGAATCCTGAAGGAAACTTGCGGGATCATGATCTATCAGGAGCAGGTCATGCAGATCGCCCAGGAGCTCTCAGGCTATACTTTAGGCGGCGCAGACCTCCTTCGCCGCGCCATGGGAAAGAAGATTCGCGCGGAGATGGAAGCGCAGCGGAAGGCCTTCATCGAAGGTGCCATCGCGCGCGGCGTCGAGGAAGCCAAAGCCGCCCACATTTTCGAGCTGGTCAATAAGTTCGCAGGTTACGGGTTCAACAAGTCCCACGCTGCGGCCTATGCCCTGGTCGCCTATCAGACGGCCTACCTCAAAGCCAATTATCCGGTCGAGTTCTTCGCGGCGTCAATGACTCTCGATCTCGGCAATACAGATAAGCTCAATGTATTTCGTCAGGAGTTGCAGAGACTTAACATAGAACTCCTTCCACCTGACATCAACAAATCCGATATCGAGTTCTCGGTGGAACAGGCGCCATCGAAGGCGGCCGGAGCGAAGACGCCCGGCCCGGTGGATGACCCCGGCGCCATCCGCTATGCGTTGGCTGCGGTGAAGAACGTCGGCGGCGGCGCAATGGCCGGACTCGTAGCAGAGCGGAATGCTCGCGGCCCGTTTCGAAGTCTCGCCGATCTCGCCAACAGATTGGATGGTCATCATCTCAACAAGCGGCAATTGGAAAGCCTCGCTTCGGCCGGCACTTTCGACTCGCTCAACCCGAATCGGCGGCAGGTCTTTGAAGCCGTCGAGCAGATCATCCGCCAAGCCAATGCCGCCACCAACGACCGCGCCAGCAATCAATCGTCTCTCTTCGCGGCCATGGCAGGGATTGGGGCTGTGCCGATGCCGTCCATTACGCTCGCAGCGGTTCCCGACTGGCTGCCTATGGAAAGGCTCAAACGGGAATTCGAGGCGATCGGCTTCTATCTCTCGGCGCATCCGCTTGACGCTTACGGCAAGACGCTGGAGCGGCTCGGCGTCGTCAAGGCTGCGGAAGCGATCGCCAGGCTCGAGGAAGGGCGTGGCGGCCGAGTACGACTCGCCGGTACGCCCATCGGGAAGCAGGAGCGGACCTCGGCGCGCGGCAATCGCTTCGCGTTTCTGCAACTCTCGGACACGAGCGGCGTCTTCGAGGTAACCGTCTTCGCCGAAACGCTCTCGTCCGCGCGAGAACTCATCGATCAAGGCATTCCTCTTCTCATCGCAGCTGATGGCCGCCTCGACGGCGATCAGGCACGTTTCACCGCGCAATCGATCGAACCCCTCGACAAAGCCGCGGCCGGGGTCGGCGCCAGCCTTCGCATCTATTTGGATGATGCCGCACCGATCGAAAGCCTCAAACACCTGATCGATCGTGAATCGCGCGGCAAGGGCCGAATTTGGATTGTCGCGATGATAGGCGGCAGTGAAGTCGAGATCGCGTTGCAGGGCAATTACGGCTGCTCGCCACAACTTCGACAGGCGATCCGCTCTCTGCCGGGAATCGTCGAGGTCGAGGAAGTCTAGGGCAGAGCCCGCAGTCGTTCACAACTTCGGGAGAGGTGTTCCAAACCGACGCTTCACCACCCGACGCTCAGATCCAGTTAAACAGAGGGGATGAGGGTGGCGCGGCGGAAAAGGATATTCCTGGCCTTCCCATTGCAAGCGCTTTGTCCGCCTTAACGGCGGTATGCCCGGGGTCGCAAGCAGGCTCGAAAAAGGGACTGCTGTGGCCATTCGTTGCCGACTGCAATCGCCACCGAGCCGGGCGCCCAAGTCGCCTGAGCAACTCAGACGGCTCCTGTCGACTCGGTATTCGCACCAAGATAAGCGCGACGGACTTCCGGATCGTTCGCAAGGTCCTTGACGTCACCCTCGCGCGTGATCCGGCCGGTTTCCAGCACATAGCCGCGATCGGCGATGCTAAATGCGGCGAAAACGTCCTGCTCAACCAGAAGAATCGTGACGCCGCGATGCCGGATCTCCGTGAGTGCCGCCAGCAGTTGGTCGACGACAACAGGAGCCAGGCCAAGGCTCATTTCATCGACCATGAGCAATTTTGGTGCCGCCATCAACGCTCGCGCGACGGCGCACATCTGCTGCTCGCCGCCCGACATGCTTCCGGCAATCTGTCGTGCCCGCTCCTGGAGGATGGGGAAGAGCTGGTAGACTTCTTCGAAGCTGCGCGCGACTCCATTGGCGTCGCGGCGCCGGAACGCACCCATTAGGAGGTTTTCCTCGACGGTCATGCGCGGGAAGAGTTGACGCCCTTCGGGGACTTGCACGAGCCCGCGCGAGAAAACGTCTTCCGGCGTGAGCGGCGCCAGATCGCAGCCGTCGAAGGTGATCTCGCCCTTTGCATTGAGCGTCCGCGAAATGGCGCGGAGTAACGTGGTTTTCCCAGCCCCGTTGCTCCCAACGAGTGTGACGATCTCGCCCCGATTGACGACGATCTCGACGTTTTTGAGGACCGGCACCAAGCCATACCCCGCCTCGAGCCTGGTGACGCGCAGAAGGGGTTCGCTCATCGCCGCCTCTTGCCAAGGTAAGCCTCGACGACGCGCGGATCCTGGAAGACTTCGTCGGGCGTTCCTTCGGAGATCTTCTGGCCGTGATGGAGAACAAAGACCCGGTCGGAAAGGCTACGAATAGCCTTGATAACGTGCTCGATAACGAGAATGGTGATGCCGCGATCGCGGATCTTCCTGATGAGCGCCACCACCGTATCGACCTCTGTGGGATTGAGGCCCGCCATCACTTCATCGAGCAGGAGAAGTTTCGGCCGCATGGCCAAAGCCTTGGCGAGTTCCAGGCGCTTCAAATCAGGGCCGCCAAGGGAATCGGCGCGCTGGTCCGCGCGATGGCCAAGGCCGACGAAGTCGAGCAGCGTCCCAGCATGCTCCTGCGCTTGCAGTCGGTTATGCATGCCGCCCTCATGCCCGAACAAGGCGCCGACGGTCACATTTTCCAATACCGAGAGCCCCCGAAACGGCTTCATGACCTGGAAAGTTCGGGCAATGCCCAGCCGAGCACGACGGAACGAGGCAAGGCGATCGACGCGCTTACCTTCAAAATACAGCTCTCCCGAGGTCGGCGGCAGGGTACCGCTGATAAGGCCGATCAGCGTTGTCTTGCCGGCGCCGTTTGGCCCGATGAGCCCAAGGATTTCGCCGGACCACAGGTGGAAGCTTATGCTATCCAAGGCAAGGAGGCCTTGAAAGCGCCGCGTCAAAGCGCGCGCTTCGAGAAGCGGGTGATCCGTACGGCTCTCGCTCACAAGCGATTCTCGCGAATGTTCTGAACGAAATACTGCCAGCGCAATTTGCGGAAACCGCCGCCTATGTCGATGACGCCCTTTGGCATGAAGACGACGGCGAGCACGATGACCAAGCCGAAGAAAAGCGCGGCCGCGGTCGAGATGCTATTGGCGAGGATTTCGTACACGGCAGAGAGCGCGAAGGCGCCGATGACAGGGCCGAAGATTGTACCGGGACCGCCGAACATCGCCATAATCACCATGCGCACGTTGAGGGTGCTGTCGAAGGCGCTGGCGGGGTCGACAAAGGTAATCCAATAAGCGTGAATGCCGCCGGCGATGGCGGTGAATAGGGCCGAGAGCACGAGCGCCGCGATTTTGAACGTCGTCGTATTCACGCCCATCACCTCGGCCGCGGCCTCGTCTTCGCGGATCGCGATCAGCCCTATGCCGAACCGGCTCCGGGAGATCCAAACGACAGTCGAGGTTGTGGCGATCAGCAGCCCCAGCGAGAGCTCATAGAACAACACATCGCCGCGGATGAGCGGGAGAATCAGGCCGATATTTCGCCCGGCGATATCGAGGTTCGCCATGATCGCCGACATCACGCCGGAAAGACCGAGTGTGGCGATGGCGAAATAGGGGCCTCGCAAGCGCAATAGCGGAATTCCGAGCAATGCGGCAAAAACGGACGAGAGCAGGGCACCGCATGCCAGTCCGACCCAGAAGGGGAGCCCGAGCTGGGCCATGGCGATGGCCGTGCCATAGGTGCCGAGTCCGTAGAACACCGAATTCCCGAAGGACGGATAGCCGGCGAAACCGCCGATGATGTTCCAGGCCTGCGCCAGCGTCGCGACGAGCAGGGCATTGATGCCGTATTGAACGACCGTCGCATCGCCGAGCCAGGGGGTTGCCGCCAGCATCCCCACCAAAGCGGCCAGACCGATCCAGCGCAACGGGCTCACGACGCCATCCGCAGCGAGCGCGCCGGGCGGGCGATGAGGATCAAGACCAGGAGACCGAAGCTGATCGCATCCGTCAGCGTTGGGCTGAGATAGAGTGCCGCCAGAGCTTCCGCGATCCCGATCACGAGACCGGCGGCAACGACCCTCAGCGGGTCGTCGAGGCCGCCGATGATGGCGATGACGAAGGACTTGGCGGTCAGGCTGGCTCCCATGTAAGGGGTGAGTTGCGAGACCATCCCATAGAGCCCGCCCGCCGCGCCGGCGAGTGCCGCGCCGATACCGAAGGTGATGGCGTAAAGCTTGCGGGGATCGACACCGTAAAGCCGAGCTGCGGTCAGGTTCTGCGCCGTGGCGCGGATGGCCCGCCCCATCCTCGTGCGCTCGAGCAACAACCAAAGCAATAGGGCGAGGAAGAAGGCGGCAAGAAAGGCGGCGAGACGCGCAAGCGGAACGGTCAAGCCCAAGACTCCGATATTCGCGCCGGCATAGCTCGGATTGATCGCCCGAAAATCGGCACTGAAGGCGAGCTGGGCCAAATAGGTGAGGACCACGTCGAGACCGAAGGTGATGAGAAGCGTATTTAATAGAGCCGATCGCACGATCAGATTAAGAAGATAGCGCTGCAGGGCGTAACCGAAGGCGAACATCACCACCATCGCGATCGGCAGCCCGGCAAAGGGATCGATTCCGGCGCCCACGAAGAGAAAATAAACGATGTAGCCGCCCAGCATGATGAGCGAGCCGTGCATCAGATTGACGATATTGAGAACGCCCCAGACGAGGGCCATGCCGAGCGCCATCAGGCCATAGAGGCCGCCCAGCAAGATGCCGTTGAGAATGATCTGGGCGAAGAGCACCGGCAGTCTCTCCAGAGAGTGGGGGGAGGTGCCGAGCACCTCCCGCCATTTCGCTAGCCGCGCTTGTCCCAGGCCGGAATCGGATAAAGCGGCTTGTTGAGGAATTTGTCGCTGTAGATCGGGACGACGTGATCGTTCTGAATCTGGATTACCGTCTGAGGCATGCTGATCTGCCCATTTGCCCCGAAATGAACGCGGGAGTAGAGGCATTGGAAATCGAGCTTGGCGATCGCGTCGCGCACTTTGGCCGGTTCAAGGGTACCGGCTGCTTCGATTGCTTTGGCAAACGCCTCCACGTCGGCGACTGCAGATGCCGCATGATAGTCGGGGTCATAGCCGTACGTCTCCCGGTAGAGCGTCGCGAAAGCGGCTGCATCTCCGAACCACTCGTCCTTAAGCTGCGCCGAGGGCAGCCAAGGGGTCATGCCGAATGCGTAATTGGCGTCCTTCCCGAGCGCCTTGCGGAAATCCGCCGTCGGCACTCCCACGGTGATCGAATAGAAATATTTCGGATTGGCATTGAGGCTCTTCATTTGGCGAATGAAATTGAGAGCCTCCGGCTCGTGTCCGCTCCATAGGATCGCATCGGGTGCCGTCGACTTGATGAGCGACAAAAGGGACGAGTAATCAGCATTGTGTTCGCTCGTCTGCTGATCGACGACGAGCTTGAGCCCTGCTTTGGCGAGGAGAGGCCGCGTTCCCTTGGCCACCGAGACGTCGAAGGAATCATCGGCGGAAACCAGGGCAACGGTCTCAACCTTCGGGGTCAGTGAGCCCAGCATCTCGATGGTGCTGCGGAAATAATCATCCGCTGGCGGCAACGTCCCGAAGATGTACTTGTAGCCGCGGCTGAAGATCTGGCTCGATGCCCCGCCGCCCTCGATCATGGGGATCTGGTATTTTTCCGCGACGGAGGAATCGTCGAGGGCATCATTGCTGTTGAAGGGGCCGAGCAGGAAATTGACCTTCTCCCGCGTCACAAGCTGGACGTATTGGCGCACCCCCAGATTCACGTCCGACTGGTTGTCCAGGATCTTGAGGGCCAGCTGGTATTTCGCGCCGCCGACGGTGATTCCGCCCTTTTTGTTGATCTCGTCGACGGCCAATTTGTACGCGTCGCCATAATATCGCCCAGTATTCGCCAGGCTGCCGGTAAGTTGGACCGCGGCGCCGAGGGTAATCGTCTTGGTTTGGGCCGATGCCGGGCTGGTCATCGAGCCCCCTGCGATGACCAGGGTCGCCATTCCCAAAATGCTCAAGTAGCGCCGCATCCCATCCTCCCGTTCTCGCTCTCTTGTTCCGTGCCGCTGCGCCGTAATTATTGCGGGCGGCAATTCCGACACGTCCACCTTCTATCCAAGCATGGGGGCCGCGGCAACCCTTCGGCTGGTTCCACCGACAACTGGCTTGGATAAAGAGGCGTACCTAAGCCTTTTCCCTTGATTTTCAGGCCTGAACGGGTTACCAACCCGCCACTCAACCCACACGTGGGCGCGCGGTCGCGCGGGGAGACATCCCGAGCGCTCGCTCCGGTGGTCGGTGCCTCGAAAGAGCAGCCCGACCTCAAAGGCCTACGGCGGTACAACCGGAAAAGGAACTCGAGCATGGCCATTCCCGGCTTTTCCATGCGCCAGCTGCTTGAGGCTGGCGTCCATTTCGGCCACCAGACCCGTCGGTGGAACCCCAAGATGGCGTCGTTCATCTTTGGGGTGCGCAACAATATTCACATCATCGATCTCCAGCAGACGGTGCCGCTCCTCCACCGTGCGCTCCAGGTTGTACGCGAAGTTGCCGCTAATAACGGCCGCGTCCTTTTTGTCGGCACCAAGCGCCAAGCGGCGGATATCGTGGCCGAGGAGGCCAAGCGTTGCGGTCAATACTACGTCAACCATCGTTGGCTCGGCGGAATGTTGACCAACTGGAAAACGATTTCCCAGTCGATCAAGCGCCTTCGCGCCCTCGACGAGCAGCTCGCTCAGGAAAATCTCGGCCTCACGAAGAAGGAAACCCTCAACTTGACGCGCGAGCGCGACAAGCTCGACCGGGCCTTGGGCGGCATCAAGGAAATGGGCGGACTGCCCGATCTGCTTTTCGTTATCGACACAAATAAGGAGGCGATCGCCGTCGCTGAGGCTCGTAAGCTGGGCGTTCCGGTCGTCGCCATTGTCGACAGCAATTCGAACCCGGACGAGATCAATTATCCGATTCCTGGCAATGACGATTCCCAGCGCGCTATTCGGCTCTACTGTGAGCTCGTTGCGGGCGCCGTCCTGGATGGGCTCCAGGAGCAGCTGATCAAATCGGGGGTTGATATCGGCGAGGGGGCGCAAGGGCCCGTCGAACAACTGACCGGCGTGGATGAGCCGGAAGAAACTTCGGAGCCTCCCAAGCCCGAGGCGGAGCCCACTGCCGCGACGATGGAAATGTAATATTTCACATTTTCAAGAGAATAGGTCTGTTTCCTAATCAAGAGGTGAAGCTATGGCCGAGATCAGCGCCGCGCTCGTGAAGGAGCTGCGCGAGAAGACGGGCGCCGGCATGATGGACTGCAAGAAGGCATTGGCGGAAACAGGCGGCGCCCTCGAGGCTGCAGTGGACTGGTTACGCAAGAAAGGTCTCTCCGCGGCAGCCAAGAAGGCGGGGCGGGTTGCCTCCGAAGGCCTTATCGGAGCCGCAGTCAAGGGACGCACGGGCGCCCTCGTGGAGGTCAATGCTGAGACGGATTTCGTTGCGAGAAATGAGACTTTTCAGGCATTTGCCCGGAACGTGACCGAACTGGCGATCGAAGCGGCGGGCGATCTCGAAAAAGTCAAAGCCTCTACCGTTGCAAGCGGCCGCACGGTCGCCGATGAATTGACCCATCTCATCGCCACCATCGGCGAAAACATGACGCTTCGGCGCGTCGGTGCCGTGCGGGTGAAGCAGGGGATAGTCGCGAGCTACATCCACAACCAAACCGCCCCAGGGTTGGGTCGGATCGGCGTGCTTGTCGGCCTCGAGTCGACGGGTGAACCAGAGAAATTGTCCCAGCTCGGTCGTCAGATCGCCATGCACATTGCCGCCGCCAATCCACAGGCGACGGAAGTCGCCGGCCTCGATCCGCAAGCAGTCGAGCGGGAGAAAGCCGTGCTCGCAGAGCAGGCCCGGGCCAGCGGTAAGCCCGAAGAGATCGTCCAGAAGATGCTGGAGGGGCGACTTCGTAAGTTTTACCAGGAGGTCGTTCTGCTCGAGCAAGACTTTGTGGTCGAGCCGGGCACTAGTGTCGGAAAAGTATTAGCCGCAACCAGCAAGAATATAGGGGCGCCGATCAAAGTCGCCGGCTACCTGCGCTTTGCTCTGGGGGAGGGGGTTGAAAAAAAACAAGCCGATTTTGCGGCCGAGGTGGCGCAGCTTGCCGGCTGATGAGGCCGATCCTGCCAAATGCAGGACAGCCCTTGTATGATATGATTAGATTAGAAAGGACGAGTGTCGTCGCGCGCCTGCGAGATAGCGGCTTGCGATCTGCGCCGTGCTAGGCGTAGCCGGCGCCGACGCTCCTCGATGCGACGCGGCGATTGGCCCGCACGCAAGGCGATCCGAATAAACCGCGGCAGGAGCCATGCCGAAGCAACCTAAACTCACCGAGAAGGGATCGGCCAAAGAGCCGCTACTGGCCGGACAACCCGTTTTTTCCCCTTTGCCGCGCTATCGTCGGGTGCTTCTCAAGGTCTCGGGCGAAGCTCTCATGGGTAAGCGCGATTACGGCCTCGACTGGGATATCGTCAGGGGCATTGCCGAAGACATCAAGGCGGTGCATGAGCTCGGCGTCGAGGTCTGCGTCGTCATCGGCGGCGGGAATATCTTTCGTGGACTTGAGGGCAGCGTCCACGGAATGGAACGAGCCAGCGCCGACTATATCGGAATGCTTGCGACCGTCATGAACGCCTTAGCCATGCAGAATGCCCTGGAGAAGCTTCACGTCAATACGCGCGTCCTCTCGGCCATCCCCATGCAGAGCGTTTGCGAGCCCTATATCCGCAGGCGCGCGATGCGCCATCTCGAGAAAAGGCGCGTCGTGATATTTGCCGCTGGGACCGGTAACCCGTTCTTCACGACCGACACAGCCGCGGCGCTGCGGGCGTCGGAAATGGGCTGCGACCTTCTGCTGAAGGGAACCAAGGTCGACGGCGTCTATTCGGCGGACCCGCATAAGGTAAAGTCCGCGACCCGCTATGACCGGCTGACATATCTGGAGGTGCTCTCCCGAGACCTCCAAGTCATGGATGCTTCCGCCATCGCCCTAACCCGTGAAAACAACATTCCTATCATGGTATTTTCATTACACAATCCGGGTGCTTTCGCCGAAGTCGTGCGGGAACGTGGAAAGTTCACATTGATCAACTGATTGGGGCTGACTGTGAATGAGACTGATATAAAAAGCCTGCAGCGTCGCATGGACGGCGCGATCGATGTCCTACGCAAGGAACTGGGAGGGTTGCGGACGGGCCGTGCTTCCGCGAGCTTATTGGAGCCGATACAGGTGCAGGCCTATGGCGGGGTCATGCCGATCAGCCAAGTGGGGACCATCGGCGTTCCTGAGCCGCGGCTAGTAACGGTACAGGTCTGGGACAAATCGCTCGTGACTGCGGTGGAAAAGGCGATTCGGGAGTCCGGCCTCGGCCTCAACCCCCAGACCGAAGGTACCCTCGTGCGGGTGCCGATTCCCGAGCTGAGCCAAGAGCGCCGCGCCGAACTCGGCAAGGTGGCGCACAGATACGCTGAGCAAGCACGGGTCGCGGTGCGGAACGTCCGTCGAGATGGAATGGATCATCTTAAGCGCCTCGAAAAGGACCATGAAATCTCCCAGGACGAACATCGCCATCAGGCGGAGGCGATTCAGAAGCTGACGGACAGCTACATCCATAAAGTTGACGAAATCCTGGCGCAAAAAGAAAAGGAGATTACGCAAGTCTAGGATTGCCCTCGATGGACCCGCAAACTTTTACCTCATCGCCACCGTCGCTCCCCGTTCACGTTGCGATCGTCATGGACGGCAATGGCCGCTGGGCCAAAGCGCGCGGCCTGCCGCGTGCCGCAGGCCACCGACGCGGGGCGGAGTCCGTTCGACAAGCGGTGAGGAGCGCCGTCGAGTTGGGGGTCGGTTATCTGACGCTGTTCGGTTTTTCCTCAGAAAATTGGCGTCGCCCTGTATCGGAAGTTGATGATCTTATGGGGCTGTTGCGGCTCTATCTCCGCGGCGAGGTTGCGGAGCTCCATAAGAATGGCGTTCGCCTCCGTGTCATTGGAGATCGCGCACGGCTTGCTCCCGATATCGTAAAGCTGATCGAGAATGCCGAGGCTCTCACGAGCGGCAACCGCGCGCTCACACTCACCGTAGCGCTCAGTTATGGCGGTCGGCAGGACATCGTTCAGGCTGCGCGACGCCTCGCTGAGGAGGCGAAGGCCCGACGGATCGCTCCGGCGGAGATCGATGAGGCGATGTTTACGCGCTATCTGTGGACCGCCGATATTCCTGATCCGGATCTCGTGATCCGTACGAGTGGCGAACGACGGATTAGCAACTTTCTCCTCTGGCAATCGGCTTATGCCGAGTTCGTGTTTCTGGATACATTATGGCCGGATTTCGGTAAGGCGGATTTCGAGCACGCGATCCAGGAGTTTCAGGGCCGTGAACGCCGATACGGCACCAGCCGTGGCTGAACAGCAACTCGGCAGCTTCGCGAAACGCACGTTGTCGGCGCTCGTTTTGGCGCCGATCGCCATTGCAGCCATCTGGCTTGGCTATCCTTTTTTCAACCTGCTGGTGATCGTCGGCGGCGCCATTCTTTCCTGGGAATGGGGCAGATTGTGCAACTCGGGTCATTTCGATCGTAGCGGTGTCACGCTGCTCGTCGTGGTGCTCGTGAGCGCATTGATCGCAAGCTATTCCTCCTCGCGGGACGGGGTGATAGCCGCGCTGCTTGGAGCTCTTCTCGTCTATGGAATTGCCAATATCGATCGCGCGGTGAATCCGGGCTGGGTGGCGTCCGGCGCAATCTACTTGGGAATACCGAGTGCAGCGCTTCTGTGGATCCGCAACCAGACCGGAGCCTTCGCTGTGCTTTGGCTATTTGCCGCAGTTTGGGCCACCGATATCGGCGCTTATCTCGTTGGCAGGCTCATTGGAGGGCCGCGCCTTGCGCCACGCCTTAGCCCCAACAAAACCTGGGCTGGATTGCTTGGTGGAATCGCCGCCGCCGTTATCCTGAGCCTCATCTTTGCTTTCGCGCTCGGAACCGAGCCAGGTCGCCTGGCTTGGCTCGGCGTCGTTGTCGCATTGTTCGCACAATCCGGCGATTTGATCGAGTCGGCGATCAAGCGCCGCTTCAACGTTAAGGATATGAGCGGCATAATCCCGGGACATGGCGGGCTTTTCGATCGCGTCGACAGCCTTCTCGTTGTCGCGCCGATCATGGTCCTGGTTCAACTTTTCTCCGGAGGCGAAGCCCTCGCATGGCTTTGAGCATCGATGAAGCACGCGGGGCAGTGCGAGCGCCTTCGAAACCTCGGCGCATTACTGTCCTTGGCTCAACAGGCTCCGTCGGCTGCAACACGCTCGACCTTATCGAGCGCAATCGCGACCGTTTCGAGGTCGTAGCTCTCACCGCTCGATCTAGGGTCGACCTGCTCGCAGAGCAGGCGCGAAATTTTCGGCCTGCCCTAGCGGTTATCGCCGATGAAAGCCGATATGCGGAGCTTCGCTCCCAGCTTGCCGGCACCGGTATTGAAGTGGCGGCGGGAATGGATGCGGTCGTCGAGGCTTCGCGCCGCCCGGCGGATTGGGTGATGGCCGCCATCGTCGGCGCTGCCGGCCTGGAGCCGACGATGGCTGCGATCGAGCGAGGTGCGGTCGTCGGGCTGGCGAATAAGGAAACGCTGGTATGTGCCGGCCAGATCGTCATGAAAGCGATCGCGGAAAACGGTGCAACCCTGCTTCCCGTCGATTCGGAGCATAGCGCGATCTTTCAGGTGATCGACTTCGAGCAGCCCGAAGCGATCGAGCGGATCATCTTGACGGCGTCTGGAGGACCTTTCCGCCAGGTTCACCCATCGCAGCTCCACTCCGTGACGCCGGCTCAGGCTGTCGCTCATCCGAACTGGATGATGGGCGCCAAGATTTCCGTCGATTCCGCAACCATGATGAACAAGGGCCTGGAAGTCATCGAGGCGGCGCATCTCTTTCCTGTCGCGACCGATCGCATCGAAATCGTTGTGCATCCGCAATCGGTCATTCACAGCATGGTCGAATATACGGACGGCTCGGTCCTGGCCCAGCTCGGCACACCGGATATGCGCACGCCCATCGCTTACGCGCTCTCCTGGCCGCAGCGGATGACAAGCCCCTCCAAACGGCTCGATTTCACGACCCTATCGGCACTCACTTTCGAGCCACCCGATATCGAGCGGTTTCCCGCCATACGCGTCGCGCGCGAGGCCTTGCAGTCGGGAGGCAATGCGCCGACCGTTCTCAACGCGGCCAACGAAGTCGCGGTGACCGCGTTTCTCGAGGAGCGCATCCGCTTTCTCGATATCGTGCGTGTCGTCGAAGATACCCTTGGGATCATGCCCAACACGCCATTGACGTGTTTGGACGATGTGCGCACCTCCGATGCGCTCGCTCGTAACATAGCGAGTGAGAGGGTCGCAGCCTTGCCCCGCCCAAACTAAAGCGCTCAGAGGATCGCATATGCACTTTCTGTCCAGCGCGTTCCACTACATCATCCCATTTCTCGTAAACCTTGCGATCGTCGTGTTTGTCCACGAGATGGGGCACTTCCTGGTCGCTCGGCGCAATGGCGTCCGTATCGAGGTGTTCTCCATCGGGTTCGGATCGGAACTCTTCGGCTGGACGGATAGACGTAGCACGCGTTGGAAGATCAGCGCGCTACCTCTGGGCGGCTATGTAAAAATGTTCGGCGATGCGAACGCTGCGAGTATGCCGGGCGCAGAGACGAGCGAATTGTCGGCCGAGGAACGCGCGGTCTCCTTCCAGCACAAGCGTGTCGGCCAACGCGCAGCCGTGGTCGCGGCGGGGCCTGTCGCGAACTTCCTTTTTGCAGTCCTCGTCTTCGCCGCCTTGTTCAGCATCGTCGGTCGTCCCTTTACACCTCCGGTCGTCGGTGAAGTCGAACCGAATAGCGCAGCTGCGCGCGCCGGCTTCAAGGCGGGCGACCGCATCGTCAGGATCGGCGACCAAAAGATCGACCGCTTTCAGCAAATCCAGCAGATCGTGCAATTTGATCTGGGCGATCCACTGACGATACAGGTCATGCGTGACGGCAAGGCGCAGGACCTCGAGGTACGACCCGACATTGTCGAGCAGCATGATCATTTCGGCCACACCTATCGCATTGGCCGGCTCGGCTTGCGCTCCAACAGCGTCGATTACGTCAGGCTCGCTCCGCTCCAGGCATTGAGCCAAGCCGGGCAGGAGTCAATGTATCTAACCGAAGCGACCCTGAAAGCGATCGGCCAAATGATCGCCGGGACTCGTACGACCGAAGAGCTCGGCGGCCCCCTGCGCATTGCGCAGATGTCTGGCGAGATGGCGCAAAGCGGGTTGCTCTCGACCTCGAACATCTGGTTCCTAGCAGTGCTTTCGCTCAATTTAGGGCTCATCAATCTTTTCCCGATCCCCATGCTTGACGGCGGTCATCTGCTGTTCTACGCCGTCGAAGCCGTTCGGCGCCGTCCGCTCGGCCCACGCATTCAGGATTACGGTTTCCGCATTGGCCTGACTCTGGTATTGCTGCTGATGATCTTTGCGACCTGGAACGACCTCGTTCACCTGAAAGTGATCCAGTTCGTCGCCGGATTGATGTCCTGAGTGGCTGCGGCCAAGGGGCGAAGGGGGAGCACTAGTGCGGCGGACTCTATGGTGGGCGCTTGGCCTGTCTGCAGCAGTGGTTGGCCTCTTGCCGCCGGGGCTAGCCCTCGCTCAGCTCTCTCCGAGTGCAATTCCCGGCTCACCTAAAGGCGCATCGCCCAATCCATCGGCCGCCTCGAGCGCAGGGTCAGGTGTCTCGAACAGTGAGGATATCGTTCGCGAGATTCGCATTGAGGGGACGCAACGGATCGAGCCTGCGACCGTACGCAGCTATCTGACCCTGCAACTCGGCGATAAATTTGACACGGAGAAGATGGACGAGTCTTTGAAGAGCTTGTTCGCAACGGGTCTCTTCGCGGATGTCACGCTGAGCCGGCAAGGTAATACGCTCGTCGTTCACGTCATCGAAAACCCCATAATCAACCGGGTTGCCTTCGAGGGTAACTCGAAGATCGAAGATAAGCAGCTGATGGACGAGATCCAGTTGAAGCCGCGGACGGTATTCACGCGCACCAAGGTGCAGGAAGATGTGAAGCGGATACTGGACGTTTACCGCCGCAGCGGCCGCTTCGCGGCGACCGTCGATCCCAAGGTCATTACCTTGCCCGAGAACCGCGTGGACCTCGTTTACGAAATCCACGAGGGAGATAAGACCAAGGTCACGCGCATCAGCTTCATCGGCAATCACGTATTCAGCGATCGGCGCCTTCGCGAAGTCATTCAAACCACTGAGTCCGCATGGTGGCGATTCCTGACAACGAACGACACGTATGATCCGGATCGATTGACCTTCGATCGCGAGCTCCTCCGCAAATTTTACCTCGCCAACGGCTATGCCGATTTTCGGGTGGTGTCAGCCGTGGCGGAGTTGGCCCCTGATCAGAGCGGGTTCTATGTCACGTTCACCCTTGAGGAGGGGGATCGCTACAAATTCGGGAAGATTGGGGTCAAGAGTACCGTCAAAGACGTTGATCCCAAGCAGCTCGAGGATTTGATTACCTTCAAGGAAGGCGATTGGTACAACGCTGACGAAGTCGAGAATACGATCAAGAAGATCTCCGATCAGCTGGGGAACCACGGTTACGCATTCGTCGACGTAAGACCGCGGGTCAACCGAGATCGCAACAAGAAGATCATCGACATCACATTCGACGTTCAAGAGGGGCCGCGGGTCTACGTCGAGCGCATCAACATCAAGGGGAACACGCGCACGCTCGACAAGGTTATTCGGCGCGAGCTTCAATTTGCAGAAGGTGACGCCTTCAGCACCCAAAAGATCGAGGAATCCCGCCGCCGGCTCAAGAATCTGGGCTTTTTCGAGCAGTCCGATATCAGCAACACGCCCGGCTCGCAACCGGACACCACCATTGTCAATGTCGATGTCAAAGAGAAACCGACGGGTCAGGTTTCGGTTGGGGCCGGCTACTCAACGACCGATGGCGCCATTGGCGATTTCGGGATCGAGGAAAAGAACTTTCTAGGTCGCGGCCAAGATGTATCTGCGCAATTCGCGATCTCGTTCAGGACGCAGCAGATCAATGGCAGCTTCACCGATCCCTATTTCATGGACACCAACATAACGGCCGGCGTCGATATCTTCAAAATCCTGACGGATTACACCACGGAAGCAGGGTACAAGCAGTCGACGACAGGCGGCACGCTGCGAGCCGGATACTCGATCATCGACGATCTCACCCAGACCTGGCACTACACCATAAGACAGGACACGATCGGGATCACGACCAACACGCCGTCGCAATTCATCGCCCAGCAATCGGGAAGCGCCGTCACCTCCCAAATCGGCCAGCTACTGATGTATGACAAGCGCGACGATCGCCTGGATCCGACAAGCGGCTATTTCTGGAGTATCGGGAACGATTTTGCCGGTCTCGGCGGCAGCGTTCGCTACCTGCGGAATAAGGTGACCGCCGGCGATTATTATCCAATCGCCGATCAATGGGTCGCCAGCCTAACTGGCGAGGCGGGCTATATCCAAAAGCTTGGGAAGCCCATCCGCATCGTTGATAGCTTCTTCCTCGGTGGCGACAATCTGCGCGGATTTCGAACCGCCGGTGTCGGGCCGCGCGACGCCTCGACGGGTGATGCCTTGGGCGGCAGGGAGTACTTCACCTCCACGGCGGATTTGAGCTTCCCCCTCGGATTGCCCAAGGAGTTCGGGATTGTCGGCCATGTATTCACGGATGTGGGCACTCTCACGCTGGTGGACGAGAAGGGACCGAATGTGCAGGATACCGGCTCGATTCGGGCGTCGGCGGGCGTGGGAATCGCGTGGAAGTCGCCCTTCGGCCCCATCCGGGTGGATATCGCCAAGCCGTATCTCAAAGAGAATTTCGACAGGACCCAGCTATTCCGCTTCAGCTTTGGCACGCGTTTCTAGGAAAAACGATGAGAAAAGCGATCATTACTTTGGGCTTTGCCGCCCTCGTCTTGGCGCAGCTCGGGGGGGCGACGTTGGCATCCGCCCAGGCGAAAAGATCCCCCACCCCCGCCATCGCGATCGTCGACGTGCAGGCCATCATGCAGAACTCCGAGGCCGCCAAGAGCATCCGCACCCAGATCGAGAAGGTCCGCAACAGCTACCAGCAGACGATCCACGGCAAGGAGGAGGAGCTCCGGAAGCTGGACCAGGATCTCGAGCAGCAGCGCTCGGTCCTCTCTTCCGACGCCTTTCAGCAGCGTCAGCGGGACTTCCAGCAGAAGGTCAGCGAGGCGCAGAAGGACGTCCAGGAGCGCTCCCGCAAGCTCGAAGCCGCCTTCGGCAGCGCCATGGAGCAGGTCCAGCACGCGGTGCTGCAGATCGTCCAGCAAATCGCCAAGGAGCAGAACATCACCCTCGTCCTGCAACGGGCGGGGGTCGTCTACGCGCCCGAGGATATGGACATCACCCAGGAGGTCCTTAAACGGCTGAATAGCCGCCTGCCCTCGGTCAACGTCACGATACCAAAGTAAATCAATAGGTTGGCGACATTCGGCGCGACCGCCTTCCGGGCCTGCCGCTGCGCGGCCGGTGCCGCGTCCGCATCCACCGGCTCCGGCGTTGCCAATTGACCCCGGATCGGGCACAACATCCTCGACGCATAGCGACGTCCCGGATGCCGCGATTCGCCGCGTGGGCCCGGGCGGAGTGCGGCGCAGGGGCGGATACCCGGGCGGAGGGGAGGATCGACGGAACCGGCGATGGACACGACGGCCTTGAGCTCTTCCTCCATTGAGATCGACATCAACCGGGTGATGGAGATGATTCCCCATCGCTACCCGTTCCTCATGATCGATCGGGTGGTGGATGTCGTCGCCGGCGAGCGCGCCGTGGGGATCAAGAACGTCTCCATCAACGAGCCCTATTTCCAGGGGCATTTTCCCCAGCGGCCCGTCATGCCCGGCGTGCTGCTCGTCGAGGCGATGGCCCAGACCGCCGGAGTCCTCGTTGTCCACACCCTCGGGCGCGAAGCCGAAGGCAAGCTCGTCTATTTCATGACCGTCGACGACTGCCGGTTCCGGCGGCCCGTCGTTCCCGGCGACCAGCTGCGCATCCACGTCGCGAAGATGCGCAATCGCGGCGCCGTCTGGAAGTTCCATGGCGAGGCCAAGGTCGACGACAATCTCGTCGCCGAAGCGAATTTCGGCGCCATGATCCTGGAGAAATAGAGACCTCATGGCAGTAGCGCATCAGGCGGAGGTTCGGGACGCGAAGGTCCACCCGACCGCCATCGTCGATTCCCGCGCCGCGCTCGCGCCCGGTGTCGAGATCGGCCCTTATTCGGTGATCGGGCCCCATGTGCGGCTCATGGAAGGCGTGCAGGTCGGGCCGCATGTCGTCATCGACGGCCGCACCCGGATCGGCCCCAATACCCGCATCTTCCCCTTCGCCTCCATCGGCCATATTCCGCAGGACCTGAAATATGGCGGCGAGCCCTCGGAGCTCGTGATCGGCGCGAGCAACACCATCCGCGAGCACGTCACCATGAATCCGGGGACGAAGGGCGGCGGCATGGTCACGCGCGTCGGCGACAACTGCCTCTTCATGGTCGGCGTTCATATCGCCCATGACTGCAAGGTCGGCGACCACGTGGTCATGGCGAACAACGCCACCCTCGCGGGTCATGTCGAGGTGGGCGACTGGGCGTTCCTCGGCGGGCTGTGCGCCGTGCATCAATTCGCGCGGATCGGGAAGCACGCCATGATCGGCGGCATGTCGGGCGTCGAGAACGATGTCATCCCCTATGGCTCGGTCGTGGGCAATCGCGCGCGCCTCGCCGGGCTCAACATCGTCGGACTCAAGCGGCGCGGCTTCACCCGGGAGCAGGTCCACGCGCTGCGCACCGCCTACCGCCTCCTGTTCGCCCAGGAGGGCACCATGACGGAGCGACTCTCCGACGTCGAGGAGATCTATCACGACAACGAGGTCGTGATGGAGATCGTCGCCTTTATCCGCGCCGATTCAAGCCGCGCCATCTGTCAGCCCAGGCCGGGAGATGTCGAGTAGGCTGGGGATCGTCGCAGGGGGCGGATCGCTGCCGGCGCGTCTCATCAAGGCCTGCTACGACACGGGACGCGAGGTTTTCGTCATTGCCGTGAAGGGGCAGGCGGATGCGGACCAGATCGCCGCCGCACCCCATGCCTGGGTCCGGCTGGGGGCGCCCGGCAAGGCTGTCAAGCTGATGCGCGCGCGGGACATCCAGGAAATCACCATTGCCGGCAGCTTCCATCGGCCGAGCCTGCTGGAGGTCTTCCCCGACCGGCTCGCGCTCCAATTCCTGCTCGAGGTCGGCCGGCGCGTGCTCCGCGACGACGGGATTCACGCGGCGATCGCGAGCTGGGCCGAGCGGCTCGGCTTCCGCCTCGTTGGGCCCGAGAGCGTGGACGGCGACCTTCTCGCGGTCGAAGGCGTCTATGGGCGGATTTCTCCGGATGCCGAGGCTAGGCAGGACATCGAGCGGGGCATCGAAGTGGCGCGCGCGATCGGTCGCGTCGATGTGGGGCAGGGCGCCATCGTGCAGCAAGGTGTCGTGCTCGCCGTCGAGGCGGCCGAGGGCACCGATGCGATGATCGCCCGGGCGGGACAGCTCCAGCGCAAAGGCCCGGGCGGCGTGCTGGTCAAGGTCAAGAAGCCCGGCCAGGAGCGGCGCATCGATTTGCCGGCGATCGGCCTGCAAACCGTCGTGAACGCCAAGGCGGCGGGACTGCGCGGCATCGCGATCGAGGCGGGGGCGGCCATCGTGATCGACCGGGAGGCCGTCGCCCGCGCCGCGGACGAGAGCGGGATTTTCGTCGTCGGCGTCAAGATACCGGAATGACGCGGCCGATGGCCTCATCTCCTCAGACGATGGCGCGGGAGCTGCTCATCTTCATCATGGCCGGCGAGCCGTCGGGAGATGCCCTCGGCGCGCGGCTCATGGCGGCGCTCAAGCGCGAGACGAACGGCGCCGTCCGCTTCGCCGGCATCGGCGGCGAGCGCATGGCATCGGAAGGGCTCCGCAGCCTGTTCCCCATGGAGGAGCTCTCCATCATGGGCCTGGCCGAGGTGCTGCCGCGCGCGCCGCGCGTCCTGCAGCGCGTCCGGGAGACCGTCGCCCAGATCAAGCGCATCCGGCCCGCCGCCGTTGTCTCGATCGACGCGACGGGCTTCTGCTTTCGCGTGGAAAAGCGTGTGAAGGGGCTCGGCATTCCGTTGATCCACTACGTGGCGCCCATGGTGTGGGCATGGCGGCCGTGGAAAGCCAAGCTGGTCGCGAAATTTCTCGACCACCTGATGACGCTCCTTCCGTTCGAGCCGCCGTATTTCGAGAAGGAAGGGTTGCCTGCGACCTTCGTCGGCCATCCGGTCCTCGAGGAGGGTGCGGACAAGGGCGATGGCGCGGCCTTTCGCCGACGCCACGGCATTCCGCCGGACGTCCCGCTCCTCGCCGTCCTGCCCGGGAGCCGGCATGCGGAGGTCTCGCGCCTGCTTCCCGTCTTTGCCGAGACGCTCGAGCGGCTCAAGGCCGAGTTCCCGAGCTTGCGCGCGGTGGTCGCCACCGTAGGCACCGTCGCAGGCCGCGTCACCGCGGCGGCGCGGCACTGGCCGGTCCCGGCGGTGGTGGTTGGCGGCGTCGCCGAGAAATACGACGCCTTCGCGGCGGCCGATGCGGCGATCGCGGCCTCGGGCACGGTGTCGCTGGAGCTGTCGCTGGCGCGCTGCCCGATGATCATCGCCTATAAGGTGAGCCCGCTCACGGCCTGGCTGCTCCGCCACCTCTTCGACATCCATGTGCGCTTCGCGACCATCGTGAACATCCTCCTCGACAGAGGCCTTATCCCCGAGCTGCTCCAGGACGATTGCCGGCCCGACAAGCTCGCGGAGGCCGTCGCGGTGTTCCTGCGCGATCCCGCCGCCGGGCGCGCGCAAGCCGATGCCGCCGCCGCGGCGCTCCGCCGGCTCGGCCTCGAGGGGCAGGCGCCGAGCACGCGCGCGGCGCGGACGGTGCTCGAGGTGATCGCGGCACGTGGGGGTTGAAGGCTTAAGCCGCACCCTTGCCATCGCGCACCCTGGGCGTAAAGTTGGGGCTTGAGCGTTGATGAATTCAAGCGTCGCTCCCGCGAAAGCGCTACGGCATGCACACATCTCAGTCTGCACTCTCCCCCTCGTCATTCCCGCGGAAGCGGGAATCCAGTATTTCCGCGGAAAACCTGGATTCCGGCTCTCCGCTGCGCTCCGGCCGGAATGACGGCTATTCCTTTGGAAGTGGCGCCCATCCAGACTTGTGTGCATGCCGTAGCGCTTTCGCGGGAATGACAAGGTTGTCACCCCGACTCAACAAAACATCCCGCCCTAATCCTCGCCGGCGAGGCGCTTGTGGGGACGTGCGGCCATCTCGAGGGCCTGCAGCAGAAAGCGCTGCCGCGCCTGGACGCTCGGCGTCCAGCGATAGCGCTCGGCGAGACGGCGGCGGAGGAGCGCGCGATTGGCGCCGATGATGCCTTGCGCGGCGGCCTCGCGGTCGGCCCGAATGGCGGTGCGGAAGGCGCGAAGGATCACGCCGCCGTTGCGCTCCACGGTGCCGTCCTCGGCGACGGGGAAGCGCAGGAAGCGCGGCGCGCGGCAGCTGGTCACGCCACCGCCGCCGAGCGCGATGGCAATATGGCCGAGCAGGATCTCGCCGCCGGCGAGGTCAAGCCGGCGCGGCCGCAGGAAGAGATGCATGGCCGCGAAGAGCCAGCTCTCGCCGTCATATTCGGCCGAGAGATAGGCGAGCTTCGCGGCGGACGAGATCGAAGGCAGGAACATCGGCGCCATCCACGCAGCGGGTGTCGGGGCCGCGGGCGGTGCGCCCCTCCCGCGGCGGCTGCCGAACGATGCGCCTTTTCTCACTGCGCGAATTGATCCAGCGCAATCGGGGCAACGCCCCGGAAGGCCGTGGCTCCCAAGCGCCGCCCCCGGGCTCAGGCGGCCTCGGCGAAGTTCCCGCTCGGCTCGAGTGCCGCCTTGAGCGCGTCGTCGACGGTCTCGAGCCAGACGAACTCGAGGGCCTGGCGCGCCTCCTCGGGAATGTCGTCCCAGTCCTTGCGGTTGCGCGCCGGCAGCATGACGGTCTTGAGCCCGGCATGCATGGCAGCGAGCACCTTCTCCTTGATGCCGCCCACGGGAAGCACAAGCCCGCGCAGGCTGATCTCGCCGGTCATCGCCACATGGGCCTTAGCCGTCCGACCGGTCAGCAGCGAGGCGAGGCAGGTGAACATGGCGACCCCGGCGCTCGGCCCGTCCTTGGGGATGGCGCCGGCGGGGACATGCACGTGGATGTCGCTCTCCTCGAACACCTTGCTCTCGATGCCGAGCTTCTCATGGCGCGACTTGACGAGGCTGAGCGCCGCCTGGGCGCTCTCCTTCATCACCTCGCCGAGCTGGCCGGTGAGGATGAGCTTGCCGTGGCCGGGCATGCGCGTCGCCTCGATGAAGAGAATGTCGCCGCCCACGGGGGTCCAGGCGAGCCCGGTGACCACCCCCGACACGCTGGTGCGCTGGGCCTGCTCCGCCTCGAAGCGCGGCGCGCCGAGGATCGCCTGTATGTCGGCGGCGGTGACCCGGATATTCTCCTCCGGCCGCTCCGCGATCTGCATCGCGGCGTGGCGGAAGACGGCGCCGATCTCGCGCTCGAGATTGCGCACCCCCGCCTCGCGCGTGTAGTCGCGGATGAGCGCGCGCAAGGCCTCGGTCTCGATCTCGCAGCGTCCGGCCTCCAAGCCGTTGCGCTCGCGCTGGCGCGGGATGAGATAGCGCTCGGCGATCCTGAGCTTCTCCTCCTCCGTATAGCCGGAGAGGCGGATCACCTCCATGCGGTCGAGCAGCGGGCCGGGGACGGTGTCGAGCATGTTCGCCGTCGCGATGAAGACGACCTTGCTCAAGTCGAACGGCACGCCGAGATAGTTGTCCCGGAAGGTCGAGTTCTGCTCGGGATCTAGCACCTCAAGGAGTGCAGAGGAGGGATCGCCCTGGATGCCGCGGCCGAGCTTGTCGATCTCGTCGAGCATGAGCACGCAGTCGCGCGCGCCCGCCTTGCGGATCGCCTGGATGATGTTGCCCGGCAGCGCCCCGATATAGGTGCGGCGATGGCCGCGGATCTCGGCCTCGTCATGCACGCCGCCCAGGCTGACGCGCTCGAACTTGCGCCCCATGGCGCGCGCGATGCTCTTGCCGAGGGAGGTCTTGCCCACGCCGGGCGGGCCGACGAAGCACAAGATCGGCGCCTTGCCCGCCGGGTTGAGCTTGCGCACGGCAAGGTATTCGAGGATGCGGCGCTTGATCTTGGTAAGGCCGTGGTGGTCCTCCTCGAGCACCTGGCGCGCCTCGGCGATGTCGATGGGCTTGCCCGTCTCGACCGACCAGGGCAGCTCCGTCAGCCATTCGAGATAGGTGCGGAGCATCGAGTACTCGCCGGCCCCGTCGGGCATGCGGGCGAGGCGGCCGAGCTCCTTCTTCGCCTGCTTCTCCACCTCCTCGGGCATCTTGGCCTTCTCGATCGCGGCCTTGAGCTCCTCGAGCTCGGCCCCCTGGCCCTGATCCTCGCCGAGCTCCTTCTGGATCGCCTTCATCTGCTCGCGCAAGACGTGCTCGCGCTGGCGGCCCTCGATGGCCTCGCGGGTCTGCTGGCCGATGTCGTGGGAGACGCGCAGCACCTCGACGCGGTAGGCGAGGAACCACACCACCTTGTCGAGGCGCGAGCGCAGGTCGACGGTCTCGAGGATCTGCTGCTTCTCCTCAGGCTTGAGGTCGAGGATGCTGGCGACGATATCGGCGAGGCCCGAGGGCGAGTCGAGGTTCTGGATCGCCGTCGCGAACTCCTCCGAGGCGCCGGGCATGAGCTTGAGCGCCTCGATGGCGCGCGTCTTGATCTGGAGCATGCGGCCGTCGATCTCGGGGCCGCTCACGTCGGCCTCGGCGATGCGCTCGATGCGCGCCGCGAGAAAGGGATGGCCGTCGACGAACTCGACGATGCGGAAGCGCTGCTCGCCGCGGCAGATCAAGTGATGGCGGCCGTCGGGCGTCGTGACATAGCGCAGCACCGTGGCGACGGTTCCCATGGCATGGAGATCGCCGGGGCCCGGCTCCGCGACCTCGGGGTCGCGCTGCAGCACCACGCCGATGGGGCGCTGGTTGAGGGCGGCGTATTGCGCGGCGGCGACCGAGCGCTCCCGCCCGATATCGAAGGGGAGGACCGCGGTCGGAAAAAGCACCGTGTTGCGCAGCGGCAGGATCGGCACCACGCCCTCGGGCAGGGTGTCGCTGACGGCTTCGGCTGGGCGTTCGGTTGCGTTGCTCATGTCGGTCTCATCGATGTCCGGCATTTGGATATCCGGCGTTCCGGTCAAGCGAGCTTGCGGAGGGAGAGCTTGAGACAGCCCTCCGACAGCTCGCGCTGGACGAGCTCGTAGCGGCCCGGCGGCAGCTCGATGCGGCGCTCGAAGCGGCCGAAGGGAATCTCGAGGCGGCGGACCACGGCGCGCCGCATGGCGGCGTGGGGGCGGCGCTCCCCGGCGATGACGAGCCCGCCGGGGACGAAGCTCGCCTCGAGCCCCGCGGGGTCGACGCCGGGGAGCGCGATCTCGATGAAGAGCCCGTCATCGGTCTCGATCACATCGCAGGGCGGCTCCCAGCATGGCTGCGGCGTCTCCGCGCCGAGCTGGAAGAAGCGGCGCTGCAGGCGCTCGGCGCGGTCGAGGAGCTCGGACGCCTCGATCCACATGCGGAAGGCGGGCGATCGTGGGGGCATGGCTCGTTTCCTCTGGCGATCCGCTCACGCCCCGTGGCGGGCGGGTGCTTTCTTGCGCGAAATGAGCGATGGAAGGGAAGGCGCGCCGGCGAGGGCGAGGCGGCTCAGCGTCATGATCGGTCCTTTCTTTGGCCCCCTCCTCAGAGGCGGGCGAGAACCGCGGACCCCTTATGGGCATCCGCCAGGAGCTTTATGTAGGAAGCCGGCCGCGCGTCGTGAAGATGTCCGCCGCGCGAGCGCTGCGCATGACGGGCTTGCCCCTCGCGCAGGCGCTCGCCATGCTGGCCCGCCTGGGTGCAGCACAACACGCGCCCGCAACGTGCCGCCGGCCTTCCATATCATCTCCATCTGGATCGCCCGGCGCCGAAGGCAAGGAGGCCCGGCCGTGAGCATTGATTACGAGGTGATCGTCAAAGGCAACAACCTGGCGCTTCGCGAAGGCTTCTTGGCGCTCGCCAATGTCACCCTCGTCTCGACGCCGGACGGCCCGATCCTCTTCGACGTGGGCCATTACTGCAATCGCCCAGCGCTGCTGAACGGCCTCGCCCGGCGCGGGGTCGCGCCCGGCGCCCTCGCGGCGGTGTTCCTCTCCCATCTCCATTTCGACCACTGCAACAACATCGACCTCTTTCGGAACGCCAAGGTCTTCGTCAGCCGGCGGGAATGGGACTATGCGAGGTCGCCCCATGCCCAAGACATCTTCGTGCCCTGGCTCATCCACGAGCAGCTCCAGAAGCACAAGGTCGAGTTCCTCGACGGCGAGACGCGTCTCGCCGCGGGCGTGCGCTGCCTGCCGGCGCCGGGCCATACGCCCGGCAGCTACGCGCTCGTGCTCGACACCGCCTCCAAAGGGCGCGTCGTCCTGGCCGGGGACGCCATCAAATATGCGAAGGAGACGCTGACTCGCTGCAGCGACGATTGCTACGACTCGCCGGAGGCGTCGCGGGCATCGATCGAGCGGCTGCTCGCCTTGGGCGACCGCATCGTGCCGGGGCATTTCCCCGAGCTCATCAGGCGCGACGGCGCCTTCGTCTGGGACGACAAGGTAGAGTTCCCGATCCTCGTGCGCTGACGCGAAGGCTAGGCCGCGCGCGGGATCGCGCGCGAAGGCGGGAAGCGGACGGTCACGGTCGTGCCGCTGCCGGGCCGGCTCGCCAGCGACAGCGACCCGCCATGGAGCTCCGCGAAGGATTTCGAGAGCGGCAGCCCCAGCCCGGTGCCGCCATGGCGTCGCGTCAGCGCGCTTTCCGCCTGCCCGAAGGGCATGAGGACCATCGGAATGTCGCCGGGTGCGATGCCAATGCCGGTATCGCGCACCTCGACCACGATTCCCTCGGCTGCCGCGTCGTTCGCCGTGACGGTAATCCGGCCGCCGGCGGGCGTGAACTTCGCCGCGTTGCTGAGCAGGTTGATGAAGATTTGCCGAATCAGGCGCTCGTCGCCGTAGAGCAAGGGCAGGCCGGGCTCGTCGAGAACGTCGATGGTGAGGCGCCCTTCGCTCGCGCGCGGCGATACCAGCCGAACTGACGAGCGGATCGCCTCGCCGAGGTCGAGACGGGTCTCGTGCAGCTCGATCTTGCCGGCCTCGACCTTCGCCATGTCGAGAATGTCGTTGATGATGCCGAGGAGATGCTGGCCGCTCGCATTGATATCGCGCGCATAGGCCTCGTAGCGCGCATTGCCGAGCGGGCCGAAGCGCCCGTTCGCGAGGATATCCGAGAAGCCGATGATGGCGTTGAGCGGAGTGCGCAGCTCGTGGCTCATATTGGCCAGGAACTCGCTCTTGGCCTGGTTGGCGAGGTCGGCCGCCTCCTTCGCCGCGCGCAGATCCCTCTCCGCCAGCTTCCTCTCGCCGATCTCGCGCTCGAGCTGCCCGTTGATGGCGCTCAGCTCGGCGGTGCGCAGGGCCACCCGCTGCTCGAGCTCATCGCGGGCGCTCACAAGCTCGCGCCGGACCGCCATGAGCTGCTCGTTCTGCGCGCGAAGCTGCGCGTTGATCTCGTCGAGCTCCCTGATCTTCTGCAGTGCCACCTTTTGGATCTGGCGGCGACTGAGCTTCCCGATCTTCTCCGAATCGAGCAGCTTGCCGGGCAGCAGGTTGACCACCACGGGGAAGGCATCCAGCCCGCTATAGCCGGCGGCCACCTCGTCATAGCCTTGCTCGAAAAACGCGCGCGCGCGGATCTCGCCGAGCTTCGTCTCCAGGTAGGCATGGAGGTCGCGCGCAAGCCGGAAAAAGAGCAGGACCCATTCCCGCTCGCTGCGCGGCGGCTCGGGCGCCAAATCGAACGGGACGGGTGCCGGCGCTTCCGGCGCGGCGGTCAGCCAGGCGGCGAGGCCCGCGAGGAAGTCCTTGCCCGCCGCCCCAAGCAAGGCCGTCGCGTGATTTGCGACCCCGAGCAGCAGGCGGCGGCAGAGCAGGAACTCCTGGCGCTCCGGTCGCGCAAAGATGAGCGCGAAATCGGGCCAGGCGAGCAGCGGCGCAAAATGCTCCTCAACGGCCCGCTGCAGGTGGGCAGGTGTGACGCGGGGCGCCGCCGCGTCGACCACGGCGCGCGCGAGCGCCAGATAGACGGCGGGCAGCTCGGCCCGCTGGCGTGTCGGCGGCAGCACCTTGAACCTGGCGAGCTGCGCCTGGAGCGATTCGGGAACGCCGTGGGGCGCGAGCAGGGTCTCGAGATAATGGACGAGTGCTGCGCAGGCCTGCTGTGCATCCGGCGGCTTACTCTCCGGAACCGGAATCCGAAATGGGCGCCAGCGTCGCCACACCGCCCGTCACGCCTTGCTGGCCCTGTAGATGCTGTGGAACCCCGTGCCCACCAGGACCCATGAGGCGATCAGCGCGATCACCCACATGACGGCGCCCAGCGTCGCGCCAAAGAGATCGCTGAGCAGATTCGTGCCGAATCCCATATCCACCATCATCAGGATATGGCCGACCGCCATGACGAGCATGCCGGCCGCGATTAGGGCCATGCCGCGCCCGAAAATGCCGCCGCGCAGCGCGCCGGCGGTGCGCAGTGCGTAACCGATCGCCAGCACGAGGAACGGGATCTCGAAAACGCCGAGGATGACGGAGGAGTTCATCATGGCGTGAGTCATCTGCGCCTCCCCAAGCGAACCACGTCCCCCATCCTTGCAAAGCGATCTTTAACAATGGGTTAAGCATGGGGCCACGCGGCGCCCGCGCTCAGAGTGCGGCGAGCTGCGCGTTGGCGAGGTCGGTGATCAGCATATGGCCGGGGAAATGGGAGATGAAGACGGGCGGCTTCGCGGCTTCGACGACCGATTGGGGGGTGACGCCGCAGGCCCAGAACACGGGCAGCTCGCCCGCGCGCACCTCGCTCGCGTCGCCGTAATCGGGGCGATGGAGGTCGGCGATGCCGATGGCCTCGGGCAGGCCGAGATGCACCGGGGCGCCGTGAACATTCGGGAAGCGCGAGGTGATCTGGATCGCCCGGATCGCATCGGCGGGGGTGAAGGGCCGCATCGAGACGACGAGCTTGCCGCGGAAGCGCTCCGTCGCGGCCGTGTCGATATTGGTGCGGAACATCGGCACGGTGACGCCCTGGTCGATATGGCGGATGCGCAGGCCCGCCTCGACCAGCGCCTGCTCGAAGGAGAAGGAGCAGCCGAGGACGAAGGCGACGAGATCGTCGCGCCACCGGTGCCTGATATCGGTCGGGCTCTCCACCGCGACGCCGTTCTCGAAGACACGGTAGCGCGGCACGTCGCTGCGGATGTCGATGTCGCGCCCGAGCGTCGGCAGGGCGGGATCGCCGGGGCGGCCGACGGCAAGGACGGGGCAGGGCTTCGGGTTCTGCAGGCAGAAGCGCAGAAACTCGTCGGCCCAATCCGCCGGCAGGATCGCCACATTGCCCTGCACCTTCCCAGGTGCGAGGCCAGAGGTCTGCCCGGCATAGTCGCCGCGACGGATGCGCGCGCGGATGGCGGCAGCGTCGAGATGCTCGTCGGCCATGGGAGCTTTCTGGCGCAAGGCTGTCGGCATAAGCACCTCCTTGGCTCGTCGGGACACTATATGGCCTCGACGGGAGGAAGCAAACACGCCGCGCCTTCTTGACGGGCGCTGCGCGCCGCTGCGATAACCCGGCCGATTTCCGCCGCTTGAGGGGAGCCGCATCATGGCACGGGCGCGACTGCGCGATCTCGGATTGACCGTCGGCGTGCTGCCGACGGGGGAGCTCAACGCCATCACCGACGTCGCCGGCGTCGAGGTCGGCTATAGCACCGTGATCGCGGACACGCCGCGGGTGGTGCGCACGGGCGTCACCGCGATCTGGCCGCGCCGCGATATCTGGACCGATTACGTCTTCGCCGGCACCTTCTCCTTCAACGGCAATGGCGAGATGACCGGCCTGCCTTGGATCGCCGAGCAGGGCACGCTCGGCGCCCCCATCGGCATCACCAACACCTACCAGGTCGGCATCGTGCGCGACGCCATCTGCGCGCTCGCCGTCCGCGACGGCGCCTCGCAGCTCTTTCACCTGCCCGTCGTCGCCGAGACCTATGACGGCTGGCTGAGCGACATCCAGGGCTTTGCGCTCACGCAAGCGCATGCCCTCGCGGCCTTCGATTCCGCGAAGGGCGGGCCGATCGCCGAGGGCAATGTCGGCGGCGGTGCCGGCATGATCTGCCACGAGTTCAAGGGCGGCACCGGCACCGCCTCACGGGTGGTGACGGTCGATGACGCCCGTTACACCGTTGGGGCGCTGGTCCAGGCGAATTACGGGCTGCGCGACCTGCTGCGGGTGGGCGGCGTTCCCGTCGGCCGCGAGATCGGCCCCGATGTCGTCCCGGCCCATCGCTCCGGCAGCTCGTCGGGCGAGGCCGGCTCGATCATCGTCATTCTCGCCACCGACGCCCCGCTCCTGCCGATCCAGTGCCAGCGGCTGGCGCGGCGCGCGACGACGGGCCTCGCCTGGGTCGGGGGCATCGGCGCCAATGGCAGCGGCGACATCTTCCTCGCCTTCGCGACGGGGAATCACCTTGGCCAGACGGAGACGATCACAAACGTGCGGATGCTCGCCCCGGCGGCCATGGACGGGCTCTTCCGGGCCGCGGCGGAGGCGACCGAGGAGGCGATCCTCAATGCCCTCTGCATGGCCGAGACCATGACCGGCCGCGAGGGGCGCGTCGTCCATGCGCTGCCTCTCGATCGTCTTCAGAGCGTGATGCGGCGCTATCGGCCGGAGCTGCGCGGCTAGCACTTCTGCGCGTAATCCACGATCGTCATCGTAAGGCCGCAGAGCGGGAGCATAAGAGCGCTCTCTTTGTGGTGGTCATGGCGAGGACCGCGAGTGCAGCGAGTGGGACGAAGCCATCCAGAACCTCCACGAAAACTGGATCGCCACGTCCCACGCCACCTCGCTTTCGCTCGGCGTCGTGGTCCTCGCGATGATGGGGTGGACGGCCCCTGCATCCGAGGCATTGGTGTGCCATAAAGGTGGTCGTTTGCGAGAACGCCACAAAGGAGGGGACCGTCCATGAAGAAGGTTAGCAGATTGGGCTGGATATTGCGAAGCGGGTGTTCCAGGTCGATGGCGGGGATGCTGGTCAGCGGCGAGGCCTACAAGCCGCGCGCCGCCAGAACCTGAAAGCCCAGGACCCGAAAGCCCAGGACCCAAAAGCAGCGAGCTTGCGAGGGCGATGGAACGTGATGAGCACCAGCGGGACACCGGATCGGCAAAACCCTCTGCTGTCATCGGGCCGCGTGCCCGTCGCGATGATGCGGGAGCCGATCGGCGGATCTCATCAAGGCCAGCGGTCATCAAAACCGCACCCAAAGGCCGGACACATGACCGCTCCCGTCTTGCGCGCTCACACGTCACTTCCCCCTTGCATCGCAGGGGCCGTCCACACATGACACTCGCGGGGACCTGCAATGAACGCCTCAACGGCGGTGCCGCGCGAGCCAGGCCTGAGCCTGGGCGACTCTGTCGGGCGCGCGGTGGAAGCCGCGCCCGCTGATCATCGCCAGGGCATGGGCGGCATGGGCGCGGCGCGCCTCGGAGAGGCTGCCATCCCGGATCATCCGCGCCAGCTCGGGCACGGCGCGGCGCTTCTGATGGGCGACGAAGCGGCCGAAATCCTCGCGGAGCGCGAGCTTCCGCGCCGTCGCCGCATCGCGCACCGCCGCGAGCCGGTCGAGATCGGTGATCGAGACGGGGAGGTCCTTGGGCTCGCGGTAGAGCCGGCCGAGCGCCATCTCGATCACGCGCTTGAGCGCCTCGAAGCCGCGCGCAAGTGCTGCGACCAGGCGCGGCAGCGTCTCGACCGTCGCGATCCTGAGATAATCGCCGAAGGTGAGGAGCGCCGCCTGGTGCGCGTTGACGGCGCCGAAGGCCGCTTCCTCGGCGACCGGGTCGGGGGCGCTGAGCTGCTCGGCGGTGAGCTCGATGCGCGAGATCATGTCGCCGGAGGGGCGCGGCGATTTTCGGGTGAGGGCGACGGCGATGCTGCTCGCCGCCGCGGCGCGCGCGCCGAGGGGGCCGAGCCCCCATTTCTCGATCAAATATTTGAGGAGGCTCGTGTGGTCGAAGCGAGTTGGCTCGACGCGCCGCTCGACCCAGGGCGAGACGAGGAGGGCCGGCACGCGCACGCCAAGGCGGTCAAAGCCGTAGTCCTCGCGATGCGCGTCGGGCGGGGTGGCGGCGGGCGGCTCGACATGGTCGTAGAAGCCGCCATGCTCGTCATAGAAGACGACGAGCAGGGTTGATTCCCAAAGGGGCCCGTTGGCGCGCAGGGCGTTGTAGACATCGGCCAAGAGCTTCTCCGCCTTCATGATGTCGTGGGGCGGGTGATCGTCGTTCTCGTTGATGCCGAGGTAATCGGGCTCGATCAGGGAGAATTGCGGGAAGTCGCTCTCCGCCCCGTGGGCATCGGCGAAGAAGTCGTCGATGTAGAAATAGCGCGCGACGTTGTGGGGCAGGCGCTGGCGGCACAGCACGCTGCTCTGGGGGATATCGTGGAAATAGACCTTCCAATGGATCGCCTGCTCGTTGAGGCGGTCGAAGAGGGTCGGCTGCGTCTGCTCGAACCACCCGGCGAGATCGAGGCCGTGGCTGCCGTCATGGGGCATGTCGACGCGGCCGCTCGAGGTGCCGCTCAGGGCGAAGAAGCGGTTGGGCCAGGTGGGGCCGGGCAGGGAGGAGAACCAGTGGTCGCAGATGGTGAAATCCCTTGCCAGGCCATGGAGCGCCGGCAGGAAGCCGAGGGGGTAGTAGCCCATCACGAAGCCGCGCGCCTCGGCGCTGCTCTCGGGATAGCTTCGCGCGAAGTCGAGGACGAAGCCCGCATTGCCATTTTCGAGTTGCCGCTCCACGCATTCGAGGTCGTGGCACGGGTCGAGCAGCATCTGCCGCTCGGTCGTGAGCGCCTGGCGATAGAGCCCCCCGCGGTCGTCGCGGTTGATCCGCGCATGAGCGGGATCGACGCCGTCGAGATTCGGGTGGAGCGCCTTCGCGGCGCCCAGCATCTGGTCGAAGGAATGGTTCTCGAGGATGAGGAGGACGACGTGGCGGATGGGGTCGTCGCGCAAGGCGGTGGCGGCCATTCTCGCAATCTCCCTCGGCGCGCGGATCGGCGCTGCGAGGAGACGCTAGAACAGTTTGCCTTGGAATTGAATCGCCTTTGTTCGGTTTGTCTTTCCCGCGGAAGCGCGGGCGACGTGGAGAAAGGTGGCGGATTGCCAACCGCAACGGATAGCCTCGCCCTCACCGTCATGGCCGGCCTCCGTGCCGGCCATCCACGTCTTGCAATCCAGGGAAAGAAGACGTGGACGCGCGGGACGAGCCCGCGCGTGACGATGGTGGGATAGCCTCGGTCGGAATGACGATCGAGGTCGGTGGGCCTTCCCGTATCCTGCCAGCGGCGTGCTTTGGCGCCGCCGCTCAGCCCTGGCGGAAGCCCATGCGGAAGGCGCCCCAGTGGCGGCCGCGGACGAAGATGGGGGCCGAGAGGTCCTTCATCAACACGAAATTCCCCCCGCCCATATCGCGCCGATAGGTCTGGAGGAGGAAGGGCTTGGTGCTCGCCGCCATCTTCTGCACCGCGCGGTCGCTGAAGAGGCGCCGGTTGCGGCAATGGGCGGCGTTCCACACTGGATCCTTGCCCTGGGGATGGCGGTAGTTCGGGTTGTGCGTCGGAAGGTAGCCGCCCTTGGCCCAGGCGACGCAGAAGACGACACGGGGATCGATCGTCTGGATCGGGTCCTGGATCGGCGGCAGAAGGCGGTCCGTGAGCTCGACGTAATCGGTGAGGTATTGCTTGGGGTCGGTGCCGGGAATCTCGCGGTAATTCTCGTCGAAGAGCTGCGCCGCGGTGATCTCGCCGCGCGCGATTGCCGCCTCGAACTCCGCCGCGATGCGCCGGGCCGTGTCCATCACCACGCGGATGAGCGGCGTGTCGGCGGTCTCGACCCCGCTCTCGGCGATGAACTCGATCAGGGTCTCGCTCAGCTTGAGCAGGCCCTGCACGCGCTCATCCGCTTGCTTGAGATTGGCCGAGGAGAGCCCGACGCCCTTGGCGAGCTCGCCGAGCTCGGCGAGGGCGGCGTCGCAATGGCCGAGATTGGCGGCGGCCGTCCCGGCGATGGCCGCGATCTCCTTGTCCACCGCCGCGAAGCCGTCATGCACGCGGGCGATGACGCCCTGCATGCGGTCGGCCCCCCGGCCCGCCTGCTCGGCATGGCTCGCGGCCTCCTTGCCGTCGCCGATCAGGCTGCCGATCTGGCTCGTGAGGTCGCGCACGATGCTGCCGATCTGCCCCGTCGCCTTGCGCGTCTCCTCGGCGAGCATCTTGACCTCGCCGGCGACGACGGCGAAGCCGCGCCCCGCCTCGCCCGCGCGCGCCGCCTCGATGGTGGCGTTGAGGGCGAGAAGGTTGGTCTGCTTGGCGATGGCCTCGATGGCGCCGGAGACGCCCGCGACCTGCTCCAGCACCGAGCCGAAGGCGGCGAGGCGGCCCTCGATGCGCGTCACCGCGGCGGCGAGCTCGGCGATATGCTGCACGGCACTCGCGGCGACCGAACGGGATTCGGCCACCTCGCCGCCGGCCTTGGCCGCCGCCCCTTGCGCGGCGCGGGCCGAGCTGTCGATGTTGCGATTGGCGCTGACCATCGCCTCCGCCGTGCGCTGCAAGGTCTTGAACTGCTCCGCCTGGCGCGCGACGCGGCCGGAGACCTCGTCGAGATTGCCGGCGATGTCGGCCATCTCGACGCCGAGGCCGCCGATGCGGTCGGCGAGCTCGCCGATGAGGCGGTCCTTGCCGCCGGTCGCCTTCGCCTCGGGCGGCGGTGTCAGCGGAGTGATGGCATTCATCGCGCGCGGGTCCCCCAGGCGGAATCCTGCGCGAAGGCAGGCGTTCCACGCCATGGGCACTCTGCCAGCGGGTGGTAAATAGCGCGTTAAGAGGAGGGCCCTTGCTTGTGGCGAGATCCTCTTAGTTTCGGTCCCGCTCTCCTTGTCGCCCCGGCCGACCCCGGACGTGATCCGGGGGAAGCCGGGGGCCATCGCGCAATGGCATCATCTGGGCCCCGGATCGCGCCGTGCTCCCGCACGGCGTGTCCGGGGTGACGGATGAGGAAGACCGCAAGCGTCGAAGTCAGTGGGGAAAAGAGCTTCCACTCGACGGCTTGCCGGGTATGCTCCCCAATATGCGGCGCGCGGCGTAGAAGCTTAAAGGAGAAAGACGTGACCACGGATCTGCCCAGCCATGCCCGCGTCGTCGTGATCGGCGGCGGCATTCTCGGCTGCAGCGTGCTCTACCACCTCGCGCGGCTCGGCTGGTCGGAGGCCGTCCTGCTGGAGCGCGGCGAGCTCACCGAGGGCTCGACCTGGCACGCCGCCGGCAACACGCCCCATTTCAGCACCAGCCTGGCCCTGGCCCGCATCCATCTCGAGAGCGTCGATCTCTATCAGCGCCTCGAGGCGGAGACGGGCCAGGCCGTCGGCTTCCATAAGACGGGCAGCCTGCGCCTCGCGACGGTGCCCGACCGCATGGACGAGTGGCGCCACCATCGCGGCAAGGCGCGCTTCCTCGGCATGCCCTTCGAGCTCCTCGGCCCCGGCGAGATCAAGGCGCTCCATCCCCTCGTCGAGACGGCGGGCGTGCTCGGCGCCATCTGGACTCCCGAGGACGGCCATATCGATCCCTCGAGCGTGACCCAGGCCCTCGCCAAGGGGGCGCGCGACCGCGGTGCGCGCATCCTCCGGCGCCTGCCGGTCACCGGCCTGCGTGCGGCGCCGGGCGGCGAATGGCTGGTGGAGACGGCGCAGGGCACGATCGCGGCGGAGCATGTGGTGAATGCCGCCGGCACCTGGGCGCGGGAGATCGGGCGCTTGAGCGGGCTCGATCTCCCCATCGTGCCGATGGAGCATCAATACCTCGTCACCGAGGCCATCCCCGAGGTAGCGGGCCTCGCGCGCGAGCTGCCGATCCTGCGCGACGTCGACGTCTCCTATTACCTGCGCCAGGAGCGCGGCGGGCTTCTCCTCGGCCCCTATGAGCGGCCGGCCAAGGCCTGGGCGGTCGAGGGTATTCCGCCGGGCTTCGCCATGGAGCTGCTGCCGCCCGAGCTCGACCGGCTGCAGCCCTTCATCGAGGGCGCCATGGCGCGGGTGCCGGCGCTGGCGACGGCCGGGATCAAGCGCGTCGTCAACGGTCCCATCACCTACACGCCCGACGGCAATCCGCTGCTCGGCCCGGTGCGGGGCCTGCGCAACTACCATCTCGCCTGCGGCTTCAGCTTCGGCATCACCCAGGCGGGCGGGGCGGGGAAATATCTCGCGGAATGGATCGTCGAGGGCGAGCCCAGCGTCGACCTCTGGGAGATCGACCCGCGCCGCTACGGCCCTTACGCCAATCTGCGCTACGCCGTTGCGCGCTGCGTCGATATCTACGAGGACGAATACGCTATCGCCTATCCCCAGCTCGAGCGCGCCGTCGGGCGCCCGGCCAAAACCGGCGCGATCCATGACCGGCTGGCGGCCGCCGGCGCTGTCTTCGGCGCGCGCAACGGCTGGGAGCGGCCCAACTGGTTCGCCCCCGCCGGCGTCGAGCCCGTCGATCGGCCGAGCTTCCGCCGCGCCAACTGGTTTCCCCATGTGGCGGCGGAATGCCGCGCCGTGCGCGAGCGCGTCGGCCTCCTCGACATGAGCAGCTTCAGCAAATTCGAGCTGTGCGGCCCCGGCGCTGCGGCCTTCCTCGACCGCCTCGTTGCCAATCGCCTGCCCCGGCGCGAGGGCGACATCGCGCTCGCCCATTTTCTTACCGAGCGCGGCGGCACCTTCGCCGAGATGACCGTGGTGCGCCGCAGCGCCGAGCGCTTCTATCTCGTCTCCGCCGCGGCGGCCGAGATCCATGATCTCGATTGGCTGGAGCGCCATCTGCCACGGGACGGCAGCGTTGCCGTCGAAAATGTGACGGCGCGGATGGGCGCTTTCCTCCTGACGGGGCCGCGATCCCGCGAGATGCTGAGCCGGCTCACCAACGATCCTCTCGATAACGACGCCTTCCCCTGGCGCAGCGCCCGGGAGATCGAGATCGGCTACGCGCGCGTCTTGGCGCTGCGCATCAGCTATGCGGGCGAGCTCGGCTGGGAGCTGCATCACCCGATCGAGCATCAGCGCGCGCTCTATGATGCGCTCGTCGCGGCCGGTCGGGATTGCGGCCTCGCTCATTTCGGCTTCCGCGCCCTCGATTCCCTGCGCCTCGAGAAGGGCTATCGCGCCTGGAGCAGCGAGCTCAGCCTCGAGGTCAGCCCCCTCGCGGCAGGGCTCGGCCGCTTCGTGCGCCTCGACAAAGGCGAGTTCATCGGCCGCGCGGCCCTGATTGATGAGCAGGCGCGCGGCATTCCCCATCGCATCGCCTGCCTCGCGGTGGACGCCGCCGATGCTGATGCGTTTGGCGCGCAGGCCGTATGGCGTGCAGGGCGCGTCGTCGGCCTCGTCACCTCCGGCGGCTATGGGCACACGGTTGGCCGCAGCATCGCCATGGCCTATCTCGATGCGGCGACTGCCGCACCCGGCACGGCGCTCGAGGTGGAGATCCTGGGCGAGCACCGCCCCGCGCAAGTGCTCGCCGAGCCCCTCTATGATCCGGCGAACCGCGCGCTTTTGGGGTAATCCGTAGCCGCCGTCATCACGAGAACCGCGAGCGCGGCACGGCGGGACGACGCGATCCAGGGAAACATGCCGTACTCTGGATTGCTTCGCGTCCGCTATCGCGGGCGCTCGCAATGACGCCGCTCTACCGCCGCCGCCGCGCGAACTCCTCGACCTCGGCGCGGAAGGCGTCGGCGAACTCGCGGGCGATGCCCGAGAGGGCGAACTGGCTGGAATGGAGCAGCCCGAATTCCACATCGATGCGCGGCTCGAAGGGAAGCACCACGACACCGCGGCCGGCCATCGCCTCGGCCGTGAAGGGGCTGACGATGGTGAGGCCGGCCTCGGCGGCGGCGAAGGCGCAGGCGATGATGGCGAGCGGCGTCTCGATGCGCATCTGGCGGCGCACCCCGGCATCGGCGAAGACCGCGTCGATGCGGAAGCGCAGCAGGGTCGATTGGCCGAGGGAGATGAAGGGCTCGCCCGCGAAATCCCGCGGCTGGAGGCGGCGGCGCCTGGCGAGGCGATGGCGCGCTGGCACCACCGCCATCGCCGGCACCGGGGCGAGGGGCTCCACCGTGACCGTGGGGTGCTCGATCGGCAGCTCGGCGAAGCCGAGATCGCATTGCCCCGTCGCCACCCAGTCGAGCACGACGCGCGAGGTCAGGCCGAACAGCGCCAGGTCGAGCTTGGGCCGGGTGCGGAGAAAGCGGCCGACGAAGCGCGGCAGGAAATCATTGGCGAGGGCCGGAAGCGAGGCGATGCGGAGCGTGCCGGCACGCCGCTCGCGCAGCTCGAGGGCGGCCTGCCAGATGCGATCGATGCCCACGAAGGAGCGCTCGACCTCGCGATAGAGGGAATGGGCCTCGCCGGTGGCGACGAGGCGCGTGCCGCGCCGCTCGAAGAGCTTCAGGCCGAGCGTGGCCTGGAGATCGCGGATGAGGCGGCTCACCGCCGGCTGCGTCACGCTCATGAGCTCGGCCGCCCGCGTCATGCCGCCGGTCAGCATGACGGCGCGGAACGCCTCGACTTGGCGCGTATTGATCATGTCCAGCCGCCTCCGGAACGATATATAACATTTGGTTATGAAGAGGCCCAGGGATTCGATTTGACCCTCGGGCGAGGCGGGTGCGACCATTCTCGCTCCGATGCAGGCAAGCCCGCCCACGAAGCGGGCGCTCCAACAGGAGGCGAGCATGAGAAAGGAAACCGTCATTGCCGTGGCGCTGGCCGCCACTGCCGCCCTGAGCTTCGCCCCGGCGGCGAAGGCCCAGTCGAAGACGCTCTATGTGGCCGCCTATGGCGGCTCCTTCGAGCAGGTCATGCGCAAGCAGGTCTTCCCGCCCTTCGAGAAGAAATACGGCGTGCAGGTCGAGTATGTCTCGGGCAACTCGACGGACAACCTCGCCAAGCTGCAGGCGCAGAAGGGCAACGAGCAGATCGACGTGGCGATTCTCGACGACGGCCCGATGTATCAGGCTGTGGCCCTCGGCTTCTGCGCGCCCCTCGCCAAGGCGCCTATCTACAACGACCTTTACGACGTGGCGAAGTTCCCATCAGGCAAGGCCGTGAGCATCGGCGTAGTCGGCACCGGCATCATGTACAACAAGAAGTATTTCGAGGAGCACCACTGGCCGGCGCCCACCTCGTGGAAGGACATCGAGGACCCGAAATACAAGAAGAAGCTCGTTATTCCGCCGCTCAACAACACCTACGGCCTGCATGCCCTCGTCATGATGGCGCGGCTCAACGGCGGCGGGGAGAAGAACATCGATCCCGGCTTCAAGGTCTTCAAGCAGAAGGTCGATCCGAACGTGCTCGTCTACGAGCCCTCGCCCGGAAAGATGACCGAGCTCTTCCAGAGCGGCCAGGCCGTCATCGCCATCTGGGGCTCGGGGCGCGAGAAGGCATTGGCGGATACCGGCTTCCCCGTCGCCTTCGTCTATCCGAAGGAGGGCGGCATCGCCCTCGGCGTCGCCGCCTGCCCCGTCGCCGGCGGCAAGAGCAAGCCCGAGGCGCAGGAGTTCGTGCAATACCTGCTCACCCCGGCGATGCAGGCGGTGCTCGCCGAGGGGGCCGGGCTCGGCCCCGTCAACAAGACGGTCAAGCTGCCGCCCGACAAGCAGGCGGGCATTCCCTATGGCCCCGCGCAGGTCGACAAGCTGATCAAGATCGACTGGGACACCGTGAACCAGCATCGCGAGGAATGGAACAAGCGCTGGACCCGTGAGATCGAGGGCTGAGGCCCTGTGCTTAGGTCGGGTTGGCATCATTGCATCGTCATTCCCGCGCAAGCGGAAACCCGGCAACCCCCTGGGCCCCGCTTCCGCGGGGGCGACGACAGAGATACTTCGATGCTCTTGCGTCACGCCCTGGCGGAGCCTGTCCTCGGGCCGGCCTTCGGCCGGACCCGTGGGCGGTCTCGCGATAACGGCGACGAGCTAATCAGGAAGAGATGATTCGTTGCGACTCCAACGAGCGTCATCGCGACCCAGAGCACCGCGAGGGGGAGGCGATCCAGTCATTTGCAAAGACTCTAGATCGCGTCGTCTCGCGCCGTTGGCGCGTTCCTCGGGGTGACGGCCGTGTTGTTCTGCGGTTGTCATCGCGGGCCACGTTACGGTCCTCGCCGTGACGGATAGGAGGAGCGCTCTCGCTTATGTCCTTTCTCGTTCTTGACCGCCTGACCAAGAGCTATGGCGACACACTCGCCGTGGACGGGCTCACGCTCGCGGTCGAGAAGGGGGAGTTCGTCTCGCTCCTCGGCCCCTCGGGCTGCGGCAAGACGACGACGCTCCAGATGATCGCCGGCTTCGTCGAGCCGAGCGGCGGCGGCATCACCCTCGACGGCGGCGATCTCCTGGCCATCCGCCCGAGCCGCCGCGGCCTCGGCATCGTCTTCCAGAGCTATGCCCTCTTCCCCCATATGACGGCGGCGGAGAACGTCGCCTTCGGCCTCGAGATGCAAGGAGTGCCGCGCGCCGAGCGCGAGCGGCGGGTGTCGGAGACCTTGGCCCTCGTCGGCCTCGCGGCCCTCGCGGAGCGCTTCCCGCGCAAGATGTCGGGCGGCCAGCAGCAACGCGTGGCCCTGGCGCGCGCCCTCGTCATTCGTCCCCGCGTCCTCCTTCTCGACGAGCCGCTCTCGAACCTCGATGCCAAGCTGCGAGAGGAGATGCAGGTCGAGCTGCGCCAGATTCAGCGCCGGGTCGGCACCACGACGATCCTCGTCACCCACGACCAGGCCGAGGCGATGGCGCTCTCCGACCGCATCGTCATCATGAACAAGGGCCGCGCCGAGCAGATCGCGCGCCCCGACGAGGCCTACGGCCGGCCGGCGAGCGCCTTCGTCGCCGGCTTTCTCGGGCGCACCAACCGCCTGACCGGGGCGATCCGCGAGGCGGGGGGAAAGCTCGTCGTCGCGATTGACGACGCCGATTGGCCGGCCCCGCCGGGGGCGCGGCCCGGCGAGGTCACGGTCTCGGTGCGGCCCGAGCGCATCGCCTTCGCCGCGACGGGGCTTGCGGGGACCGTGCGCAACCGCGTCTTCCACGGCAGCCATTGGTTGCTCCAGGTCGAGACCGCAGCCGGTATCGTCATCGTCATCCGCCAGAACGACGGCGTGGCGCTGCCGCGGGAGGGCGAGCGCGTGTCCCTCGCCTGGCGCGCCGAGGATATGAGTATCGCCGCCGGCGCCGAGGCCGCGCCATGACCGTCGCCGCGACCACGGGCGGCATTGCCGCGCGGCGCGAAAGGCTGCGCTGGACGCCCTATCTCCTGAGCGGGCCGGCGGTCGTCGTGCTGGCCGCACTCCTCATCGTGCCCTTGATCGCGACGGCGCTTCTCTCGCTCCACAGCTTCGCCCTCTACAAGGGTATTGAGGACGTCTACAACCTCAAGAACTACGCCGACATCTTCAGCGACCCCTATTTCTACGGCATCTACGCGCGCACCTTCCGCATCGCGCTCCTGGTCACCTTCTTCTCCATCGTCCTCGGCGCGCCCGAGGCCTATATCCTCAACCGCATGGGGCGGCCCTGGCGCAACATCTTCCTTCTCGTCGTGCTTGGCCCGCTCTTCATCTCGATCGTCTCGCGCACCTTGGGCTGGGCGCTCCTCTTCGGCTCGACGGGGCTGATCAACCAGGGCCTCATGGCTCTCGGCCTCATCGAGCAGCCGCTCCAGTTCATGTATAGCGAGACGGGCGTCGTCGTGGCGCTCACCCATGTTCTGGTACCCTTCATGGTGATCTCGGTCTGGGCCTCGCTCCAGCGCCTCGACCCGCAGGTGGAGAACGCCGCCCTCTCCCTCGGCGCCTCGCCCCTCACCATTCTCCGCCGCATCATCCTGCCCCAGGTGATGCCCGGCGTGCTCTCGGGGGCCATCATCGTCTTCGCCCTCGCCGCGAGCGCCTTCGCCACGCCGGCGATCATCGGCGGGCGGCGGCTCCAGGTGGCGGCGACCCTCGCCTATGACGAGTTCCTCAACACGCTGAATTGGCCGCTGGGGGCGGCTATCGCCGTGCTCCTCCTCGTCGCCAATGTGGCGATCATCGTCGGCTGCAACCGCCTCGTCGAGCGGCGCTACGCCCAGGTGTTCGAATGAAAGATGTTCGAGTGAAGGCGCTGCCATGAGCCGCAACGGACCCGCAGCCCTGCTCTTCCACGCGCTCTTCATCGCCTTCATCCTGGCGCCGATCGTCATCGTCTGCGCGGTGGCCTTCACCTCGAAGGGCTATCTCTCGCTGCCGACCGACGGCCTGTCGCTGCGCTGGTTCCGCGCCATCGCCACCAACCAGGATTTCGTGAGCGCGTTCTGGGCGAGCCTCTGGCTCGGCACGCTCTCGGCGACCATCGCCGTCGCCCTCTCGGTGCCGTCGGCGCTCGCCATCGCGCGCTACCGTTTTCCCGGGCGCGAGGCCATCGCGACACTCTTCCAGGCGCCGCTCATGATCCCGCCGGCGGTGCTCGGCATCGCCTTCCTGCGCTTCTTCACCCAGACCGGGATCAGCGGCACCTTCATCGGCCTGGTGCTGAGCCATGTCATCATCATCATGCCCTACGCCCTGCGCCTCGTGCTCTCCGCCTCGACGGGGATCGATCCGCAGATCGAGAACGCGGCGGTCTCCCTCGGCGCCTCTTGGCTCTCGACCTTCCGCCGCGTCACCCTGCCGATGATCGTGCCGGGCGTGGTGAGCGGCTGGGTGCTCGCCTTCATCACCAGCTTCGACGAGGTGACGATGACCGTGTTCATCGCCTCGCCGCGCACAACGACGCTGCCGGTGCGGCTCTTCCTCTATATCCAGGACAATATCGATCCCCTCGTCGCCGCGGTCTCCGCCGGGCTCATCGGCCTGACCGTGGTGGCGATGATCCTCCTCGACCGGCTCTACGGCCTCGACCGGCTCCTCGTCGGCCGCGGCAACAACTGAGAGAACGATCATGGCGCGGCAGCAGGCTGGTGATTACGACGTCGCGGTGGTGGGGGGCGGGCTCGTCGGCTCCGCCATCGCCTGGGGCCTTGCGAGCATCGGCCAGAGGGTCGTGGTACTCGACGAGGGCGACGTCGCCTATCGCGCCTCGCGCGGCAACTTCGCCCTCGTCTGGGTGCAGAGCAAGGGCCTTGGCATGCCGCGCTACGCCGCCTGGACCAAGCGCTCCTCCGATGGCTGGGCCGGCTTTGCGGCTCGGCTCAAGGAGGAGACGGGCCTCGACGTCGCCTTCGAGCGCCCGGGCGGCTTCCAGCTCGTGCTCTCCGCGGCCGAGATGGACTCCCGCATCGCCATGCTCAAGCGGCTCCACAACCAGCCCGACATGGTGCCCTATCCCTACGAGATCCTCGACCACACCGGCGTTGCCAAGATGCTGCCGGAGATCGGTCCCGATGTGGTGGGCGGCAGCTATTGCCCCCTCGACGGCCATTGCAACTCCCTGCGCCTCTTCCGCGCCCTTCACATCGGCATGAGCCGCCGCGGCGCCACCTATCTGCCGCTTCATGCCGCCGAGCAGATCGTGCATGAGGCGGGCGGCTTCACCTTGGCGGCGCGCGGTGCGACATTGCGCGCGGGCAAGGTCGTGCTCGCCGCCGGCAACGGCAATGCGCGGCTGGCCCCCATGGTTGGGCTCAAGGCGCCGGTGCGGCCCCAGCGCGGGCAGATCGTCGTCACCGAGCGCGTGCGGCCCTTCCTGCGCTACCCCGTCTCGACGGTGCGCCAGACCGACGAGGGCAGCCTCCTCATCGGCGATTCCGTCGAGGAGGCCGGCTTCGACGACACCGTCGGGCTCGGTGTCGCCTCGGTGATGGCGGCGCGCGCGGTGCGCATGTTTCCGCTGATCCGCCGCCTCAACGTCGTGCGCAGCTGGGCGGCGCTGCGCGTCATGACCCAGGACGGCTTTCCCATCTACGAGCAGTCGGCGCGCTGCCCCGGCGCCTTCATCGCCACCTGCCATAGCGGCGTGACGCTCGCCGCCAATCACGCGCTGGTGCTGGCGCCGATGATCGCCGCCGGCCGCCTGCCGCCCGAGTTCGACGTCTTCAGTGCCCGGAGGTTCGATGTTCCAGCGGCTGCCTGATCCCCAAGCCAAGACCGTGACGCTCTCGATCGACGGCCGGCCCGCCGCCGCCGCGTCCGGCGACAGCGTCGCCGCGGCCCTCCTCGCCGCCGGGCTCGCGCAATGCCGAACCACGCCCGTCTCGGGGGCGCCGCGCGCGCCCTATTGCATGATGGGCGTCTGCTTCGACTGCCTCGTCACCATCGACGGTGTGGGCAACCGCCAGGCCTGCCTCGTGCGCGTGCGCGAGGGCATGCGCGTCGAGACCCAGCAGGGCAAGCGGGAGGCCGGCCGATGAGCGCCGCGAGCGAGCTTCGCGAGAGCTATGATCTCGCGGTCATCGGTGCCGGTCCCGCCGGCCTCGCGGCGGCAGCGCGCGCGGCGGGCCTCGGCGTCGCTACGGTGCTCTTCGACGAGCAGCCGGCCCCCGGCGGCCAGATCTATCGCGGCGTCACCGAGACGCCTTTGCGCGAGCGCGCGGTGCTCGGCGCCGATTACTGGCACGGCGCCGATCTCGTGGCGCCGCTCCGCGCCAGCGGTGCCGACTACGTCGCGGGAGCCGCGGTGTGGAGCGTCTCGCGTGAGGGCGAGATCGGCGTCTCGATCGCCGGTGCGGCGCGGCTGATCCGCGCCCGGCGGGTGATCCTGGCGACGGGCGCTCTCGAGCGGCCCTTTCCCATTCCCGGCTGGACGCTGCCCGGCGTGATGACGGCGGGGGCCGCGCAGATCCTGCTCAAATCCTCGGGCCTCGTCGCCCAGGGCGCGGTCGTGCTTGCCGGGACCGGCCCGCTCCTCTGGCTGCTCGCCGCGCAATATCGCCGTGCCGGGGCCAGGATCGCGGCCATGCTCGATACGACGCCGCCCGAGAACCGGCGCGCGGCGCTGCCCCATCTGCCCGCCTTCCTCGCCTCGCCCTATTTCCGCAAGGGGCTCGCCTTGCTGCGCGAGGTCAAGGGCAGCCTGCGCATCATCCGCGACGTGGGCGCGATCGCGGCCCGCGGTGACGGGCGACTGCGCGAGGTCGTCTATCGCTCGGGCGACGGTGCCGAGGAGCGCTTGCCGGCGGATACGCTGCTGCTGCATCAGGGCGTCGCCCCCAATCTCAACCTCGCCAACTCGATCGGCTGCAAGCAGGAGTGGGACGCGACGCAGCTCTGCTTCGCCCCCGTGGTCGACGAATGGGGGGCGAGCAGCGTCGATCTTGTCGCCATCGCCGGCGACGGCGCCGGCATCGCCGGGGCCCAGGCGGCCGAGGAGCGCGGGCGTCTCGCCGCCCTCGACGCCGCCTGCCGCCTGGGGCGCATCGACAAGGCGCGGCGCGATCGCGAGGCCGCACCCCATCGCACCGCGCTCCGCCGTGCCGAGCGGGGCCGCGCTTTTCTCGATCTCCTCTATCGTCCGCGCCGCAGCCATCGCATCCCCGCGGGCGACACCATCGTCTGCCGCTGCGAGGAGGTGACGGCGCAGCAGATCACCGAAACGGTGGCCCTCGGCTGCACCGGGCCAAACCAGATGAAGTCCTTCCTCCGCTGCGGCATGGGGCCGTGCCAGGGCCGCCTCTGCGGCCTCACGGTGACCGAGCTGATCGCCGCCGCGCGCGGCGTCTCGCCGGCGGAGGTCGGCTATTACCGCCTGCGCCCGCCGGTCAAGCCCATCACCCTCGAGGAGCTTGCCGGGCTGCCCCAGAGCGACGCCGCCCTCAGGGCGGTGGTGCGGAGCTGAGCCGGCTAACCATGGCAGCGCCCGACGTCATCGTCATCGGCGGCGGCCTCCATGGCTGCTCGGCCGCGCTGCATCTCGCGCTGCGCGGCGCGCGGGTGACGGTGATCGAGAAGGACCACGTCGGCCGCCACGCCTCGGGGGTGAATGCGGGGGGTGTGCGCCGCCTCGGCCGCGACCCAGCCGAGATTCCCCTCTCGCTCGCCTCCCTCGAGCTGTGGTACCGCATCCGCGATCTCGTCGACGACGATTGCGGCTTCGAGCATCACGGCCAGGTCAAGGTCGCGGAGAGCGAGGCCGAGCTCGCCGGCTTGCGCGCGCGCGTCGATGCGGTGCGCGCGCTCGGCTTCAGTCACGAGGAGCTGATCGGCCGCGACGAGCTGCGCGCCCTCGTTCCCGCCATCGCCGAGCATTGCGTGGGTGCCATCGTCTCGCGCGCCGACGGCGCCGCCAATCCCTACCGCACCACGCTCGCCTTCAAGCGCAAGGCCGCGAGCCTTGGCGTGCGCTTCGAGGAGGGCATGCGCGTGACCGGACTCGCCCGCAACGGCAAGGCCTGGCGCGTGGAGACGGCGCGCGACGGCGCGCGCGAGGCCGCCGTCGTCGTCAACTGCGCCGGCGCCTGGGCCGACCGCATCGCGGCCCTCCTCGGCGAGCCGGTGCCCCTCGAGACCTGGGCGCTCATGCTGATGATCAGCGCGCGCATGCCGCATTTCCTCGATCCGGTGGTGGGGGCGGCGGGGCGGCCGCTCTCCTTCAAGCAGTTCGCCAACGGCACGGTGCTGATCGGCGGCGGGCACAAGGGCCGGCCCGACCGCGACACCAATTGGACCGATCTCGATTTCGCCGGCCTCGCCAAGAGCGCGCGGACGGTGTGGGACCTCTTCCCCGTCATGCGCGGGGCCCAGATCGTGCGCGCCTGGGCGGGGATCGAAGGGCGCCTCCCCGACGACATTCCGGTGATCGGGCCGAGCTCGACGGCGGAGGGGGTCTTCCACGCCTTCGCCTTCGCCGGCCACGGCTTCCAGCTCGGTCCCATCGTCGGCAACATCATCGCCGAGCTGGTGACGACGGGCCGCACCAATCTTCCCATCGCGCCCTTCCGCATCGAGCGCTTCAGGACGCCTGCGCCTTGAGACGCCGGCTCAGAATCGCCGTCCGAAGGTGAGGGCGTAGATGGCGATGAGCAGCCAGCCGGCGAGCATGGCGATGCCGCCGATCGGGGTCGCATAGGCGAAGGCGCGCAGCCCGGTGAAGGCGAGGCCGTAGAGGCTTCCGGAGAAGAGCAGGATGCCGAGGGCGAAGGCTGCGGCGGCCGGCGTGAGGAAGCGCCCCGGCCGCACCGCCATCAGAATGCCGACGCCGAGGAGGGCGATGCTGTGCCAGGCCTGGTACTGCACGCCCGTATGCACCCATTCGAGCGCTTGGGGGCTCAGGACCTGCCGCGCCCCATGGGCCGACCAGGCCCCGAGCCCGATGGCGGCGAGGCCGGAAAGGCCGGCGAAGGCGAGCGTCGCGCGCAGGATGCCGTCGCGGGAGAGCCAAGCGGGCGGTTCGTCGGAGCTCGTCATCACCGGCTGGATATAGACGATCGCGGGCCGAGCGTCACCCGTGGCGGCGGTCAGCCCGTCGGTGCGGCGGCAAGCGCCGGGCGCGGCAGCTCGACGAGCTGTGCCAGGCGGCCCTCGCGCCTGAGCGCCAGGTGGCGCTCGTGGAAGCGCTCGAGGGTGGTGCGATGGCCGATGCTGACGATCGTCGTCGCGGGCAGGCGCTCGCGCAGCAGGCGATAGAGCGACGCCTCGGTCGCCTCGTCGAGTGCCGAGGTCGCCTCGTCGAGGAAGAGCCAGTCGGGACGGATGAGGAGCGCGCGGGCGACGGCGAGGCGCTGCTGCTCGCCGGGCGAGAGCTGCTGCGACCAGTTCTGCTCCTCGTCGAGGCGGTCGCCGAGGCCGGCAAGGCCGACGAGCTCCAAGGCGGCGCGCAGGGCCTCGTCGGGAAAGGGGGGCTCGGGATAGCTCGCCACACGGCGCAGGCTGCCGAGGGGAAGATAGGGCTTCTGGGGCAGGAAGAGGGCGCGGGCGCCCTGCGGGATGCGCACGGCGCCGCGGCCGAAGGGCCAGATGCCGGCGAGCGCGCGGAAGATGGTGCTCTTGCCGCTGCCCGAGGGCCCGGTCAGAAGCGCCGCCTCGCCGGGGGCCAGGGCGAGATCGGTCTCGGCGACGAGGGGCTCGCCCTCGGGCAAGGCGAGGGCGAGCTTCTCCAGGGCGACGTCCGCGCCCGGCGAGGTGCCGCGCGCGATCATGGTGTCACCGGCCGGCGCATGCGCCGCGGCCATCGCCGCCTCGAAGCCGGTCAAGCGCTCGACGGTGGCGCGCCATTGGGCGAGCGCCGTATACGCGTCGACGAACCAGCTCAGCGCAGTCTGCACATGGCCGAAGGCGGAGGCGATCTGCACCAGCGAGCCGAGCTCGATGGTCCCCGCGAAGTAGCGCGGTGCCGCGACGAGATAGGGGAAGATGACCGCGGCCTGGCCGTAGGAATAGGTGAACCAGCCGAGCGCCTTCTGCCGCTTCATGATGCCCCACCAGTTGCGGACGACGAAGCTGAAGCGGTGCCGCAGCACCTGCTCCTCGCCGGCCTCGCCGCCATAGAGGGCGACCCCCTCGGCGTTCTCGCGGAAACGCACCAGGCCGAAGCGGAAATCCGCCTCAAAGCGCTGCTGGTCGTAATTGAGGCGCACCAGGGGACGGCCGATGAGATGGGTGAGCCAGGTGCCGAAAATGGCGTAGATGAGGGCGGCCCACACCATGTAGCCGGGCACCGTGAGGGCCATGCCGTCGAGCGACAGGGTGATCGCCCCCGAGATGGTCCAGAGGATGGCGACGAAGGAGACGAGCGTCACCACCGCATTGATGAAGCCGAGGGTGAGCTGGAGCGTCTGGGCGACGAAGCCGTTGATGTCCTCGGAGATGCGCTGGTCCGGGTTGTCGGTGCCGCGGTCGCGGAGCTGCATGCGGTAATAGGTCTGCTCGCCGAGCCAGTCCCTGAGATAGCGGCCGGTCAGCCATTCGCGCCAGCGGATCTGCAGCATCTGACGCAGATAGAGCTGGTAGACGCCGATGACGATGTAGATTCCGGCGAGGATCGAGAAGCGCAGGATGAGGTGCCAGAAGGCGGGCGCGTCGTGGTTCTGCAGGCTGTTGTAGAAGAGCCGGTACCATTGGTTGATCTGCACGTTGATGTAGACCATGCCGAGATTCATCGCGAGGATGACGGCGAGAAGCCCGCGCCCGGCCCAGCGGTCCTCCGAGAACCAATAGGGGCGCGTGAGGGTCCAAAGATCGCGCAGGAATGCGCCCGAGATCTTCAGCATGGCTGTCCTTTACTCCGTGCGGCGGTCGCGGGGCCTAGGCGTAGCGGTTTGCGTCCGCCCCGTCCACGGCTCCGTGCGCGATAGAAGGCGGAAGTTGCGGCAAGAATAGGGCGCGCGGATTGCGGCGGGATGAAGAGGCTGTCATCTCGCGAGATGTGTCATTGCGCGCCGCGGGACTGCGCCCAGCGGCGCAGGCTCCGCAACTGCGCGTCGGTCTCCACCGCCGCCGGCCGCGCCTCGCGCAGCTTCGTGATGGCGGCATCGACGCCAGCACCTCGCGCAACCAGATAGGCGGCACCCAGGGTGCCGGTGCGTCCCGATCCGCCCTGGCAATGCACCAGCACCTTGCCCCGCCGGCATTCGGCCTCGAGGATGCGCAGGACGGCGTCGAATTGCGCCGAGGTCGGGGCGCCGTGATCGCGGATGGGAATGCCGTAGCAGCGATAGCCGAGCGCCTCGGCCGCCGCGCGACGATAGGTATGCTCCTCCTCGTCCTCGATCAGGCAGACGATGGCGGCGAAGCCCTCGGCTCTGAGGGCCTTGAGCTCGTCCTCGGTCGGGTTGGGGCTGCCCGCGACTCTCCCTTCGTCGATCCACCAGATGCGCGGCGGCTGGGGCGGTGTCATATGATGAAGAGGCGGCGCCTGATGAGGCTAAAGCTGCCGCAGGACGCGCTCGACCGTCGCCGGCGCATGGTCGATCATCGCGAGGAGGAGGCGCGCCGGCCGATCCGGCCGCGACCGGCCCTGCTCCCAATCCTGCACCGTGCGCGGGGAGAAGCCGTATTTCATCGCGAAAGCGCGCTGCGAAAGGCGCTGGCGGCGCCGAATGGCGCGCACGTCCACCGCTTCGGGTGGAGTGACAACACGCGCCCGCTTGAAGTCTCGCGCAGTCCATATGGGATTGTCGTCCTCCTTCGCATGGCGGAGAATATCCGCCTCCGTCGTGGCATCGATCTTTTTGCGATTAAGCTTAGGCTTCTGTTTTCTCATCTGCGCCAGCGTCATTCTCACGGTAGCCATTGCGCTCTCTCCGGTTCGCCAATCGCGCCGATATTATGCGGCGACGCTGTTCCCGCCCTTTCAATTACCCACAATTGTGCTTGAAGCGTGACGTCGAGGGCGATGTCGATTGGGCGCGATAGACCGTGCCATATGGTCGCATTGCCGAGCGAGGGATCATTGGCGCGGGCCAGGTAGCCGCCGTGCATGGCGATTTTAACCGGGTAGTGCAACAGAGTTCTCAGTCGGTCATGAGCATCTTTGACAAGGCGATCAAGCGCGGCCACTCGGAGCGAGGGTCTTTTTGGGCCTGCTAGAGCGGGATGAGATTATCCTGAGTCGGAGAGGGATTCCCAAATTCGATGGATGCCTGACAGCGAGGCAGACACGCCCAAGTATACCCCGAACATCAATCCGAAGAATCCACCGCCCGCAGCGCGCCATCGCCGGAACACTATCCAACACAACAGTCGCGTCGGAATTTCTTACAACTCGGCGCCCCACAAAACACAGTACAATTTCAAATCAATAGGTTGCTGCTTGGCCCAGTTTTTGCGTGACCGAAGTCAATAAAGCTAGGGGGAACGCACATGCGCGCTGTGACCGTGTTGGCAGCAGTAGTAGCGGGCGTCGTGATGGCGTCCGGCGGCGGCGGAAACGCCTTGGCGGATGTCGTCTACTCGACTGGGTTCGAGCCGCCGGCCTACACGGCCGGGGGGCTGCTGTCGGGTCAGGACGGATGGTTCAATAATGGGGGTGGTGTCGTCGAGACGACGACGGTGTTTTCCGGTGTGCAGGCTGTAGGCTATACCGCGGAAGGAGTCTTCGGGCAGCCTGTCGATTACCACGCGGTGCCGACAAGCGGCCAGGGGTCGGTGATGCGGGCGAGCGTCGAGTTTTTCTTTAGTGCGGCAGACCCGCAAGTCGCCTGGGAGGTCCTCGCGGCCGATGACGGCTCTATCTTTTTGGCTCAAATCGTTGTCTTTAACGGCACTTTGCTGCTCTGGGACTCTTCGAGCATTGTCGGTCGTGCGCGGGTTACGGCCGGGGTCTGGCACAATTACGAGCTGGTTTTCGACTTCGCGACTGACATAGTAACGGGATACCTCGATGGAGGCTCGCTCGGCACTGGTTCGCTCGATCCGGCCGCCACGTCCCTGACCGATGTCGGCTTCGGGATCAATGATGCCCTCGGCGCCGGGACCAGCCAAGCCTTTGCCGATGATTTGTCGGTCGAGGCGGTCCCAGAGCCGTCATCGCTGGCGCTCGTTGGCGCCTCCCTCGTGGGGTTAGGCGCAATCCGCCGCCGCAAGGGCGTGCGTTTGTCCTAGGCGGATATCAGGTAATCGCCGCACGAGGTGTTCACAGACCCTTGCCGTACGCGCTGATCGCGTCTGCTTGCGCGCTGCTCTACCTGATCTTTTCTATCACTGAGGGCCTAGAGCGGGATGAGATTATCTGAGTCGGAGGGGGATTGCCAAATTGGTCTGGTTTTGATTCAACCTGCTGGCTGGACAGGAGGCTGGCGTAGATGAAGGGGAAGCCTTATTCGGTCGATCTTCGGGAACGGGTGGTTGGAGCGGTTGAGCGCGAAGGGCTGTCGCGGTGCCAGTCGGCGGCCCGGTTCGGCGTCAGCTACAGCGTGGCGATCGAATGGGTGAAGCGCTATCGCCAGACCGATAGCCTCGAGCCCGGTCAGATGGGTGGGCACAAGCCGCGGAAGATTTCCGGGGCGCATCGAGACTGGCTTGTGCGCCACTGCCAGGAGAAGGACTTCATCTTGCGTGGCCTGGTGGCGGAGTTGGCTGAGCGCGGTCTGCAGGTTCCCGCCAAGTAGACACAACCGCCAAGATCTCGCCGTCCGCTTCGCCGATCGCGCGCCACCGACGCTCGCCGTAGTCTCGCCGACGATCCTCGATTTCGATGAAGCGACCGGTGAAGACGGTCGCCGCGACATCGAAGCCGATGCCGCGCTCTTTGCGATTCCGCTCGCTCTTCGCTTCATCCCACTCAAACATACGGGATTACCGTATAGATTTCAAGACGGCGCCGCGAATCATGCGCGAAGAGCGACGCGCCGGCAACGGGGTGCGAAGCCTCACGAGTGACGTTGTCGCGTCACGGCGCCATGTGGAGGGTGAAATAGAGCACGACCTCGGTCCCGGGGATGTCCGGCGGCGGGGGCGGGAAGGGCGCCGAGCGCGTCAGCGCGTCGATGCCAACGCGGTCGAGGGCGCGCTCGCCCGTCGACTGCATGACGCTGACCCAAAGGAGCTTTCCCTCGCGGCTCAGGCGCAGCATGTAGACGGCCTCGCCGGCGAGGCCGTGGGTCGCGGGCGGGTAGCGCAGATTGCCCATGACCCGGTCCCGGAGCGCGTTGAGATAGCGGTCGCCCCCACCCTCGCCGCGCAGATTGCTGTCGATCGGCTTATGGGCGCGCGCCGGCGGATGCCGCGTCGCCAAAGGCGACGGCGCAGGCGAGGGCTTGACGGCGGTGGCAGGCGGCAATGGTGGCGGCGGGATGTCGGCGAGCTGCTCGGCCTTGGTCTCGGGCGCCGACTCCGTGGGCTCGGCCGCCTTCGGCAAGGCCGGCGATTTCGGCGGCGGCGCCACCGCCCTCTCGGCGGGCTTGGCCGGCGTGGCAGGCGGTGGCGCCGGATTGGGCTGCGGGCTCTCGGCCGCCTTCGGCTGCTCGGAGGGGCGGCCGGCCTGGCGATCGGGGTTGCCGCCGGACTCGCGGTGGAGAGGCGACAGCGGCGGGGCGGGGGGTGGCGCCGGCGTCGGCTTGGCCGCCGCGGGCGGGGGCGGCAGGGTCACGAGCTCGACGGGAATGGCGACGGGCACAATGGGCCGCTCTTGCAAGAGCGGCCCAAGGATGAGGAGCGCGAGGATGGCGGCGTGGAGCAGCAGCGCCGAGAGGCGGGCGCGGAGCCGCCGCCGGCGCGCCTCGGGATCGGGCGAGAGCTGCGCCAAGTCGCCCTCGGCGGGAAGCATCGCCTCCCCCCGCCACGCGCCGGCTATGCTGACCGTGTCGGCATCCATCCCGCCACCCCGTCCCAGGCGGCCGTTCTTATCGTATCGCTCCACAATAATATATGGACCGGCCGGGCGAATCCCGTTGCCGTCGCCGCCGCGGCCGCGACTGTCATTGCCCCGTGCAGACGACGGCGGCGGCCATGCGGTCGGCGCAGCGCGCGCTGTTCGGCATCACGACCGGCGGCGGCGAGGTCGGCGGCGCGTAGAGGGTTCCCTCGAAGATCTGCCGGCTCAGCGCCTCGTTCGCCTTGGCGTCGGCGTCGTTGACGACGTCCCACAGTCTCTGCTGCAAGCGGGCGCGCGCCGCCTCGACGCTGTCCGCCGTCGAGCCCGCGGCCGCGGCGGCGGAGGGTGCTGCGAGGAGCTTGACCATGCGATCATAGGTGGCGGGGAGGTCGCCCGTATAGGTCTCGCCGTTCCCCATCACCACCATGGGCGCCGTGAAGCAGATCGCGATGCGGTCATGGGTGAGGTTGCGCAAGCGAAGCCGCAGATGCTCGCCCAGGCCCTCGATGCTGACGAGGTGCCGGTCGAGGGCGGCCTGGAGCGAGAGGGGCGCCCCGCCATTCACCTTGACGACGGCCTTGCCGAAGCCTGCCGGCGCGGTGGCGAGGCGCGATCCTGCAGGCGGCGCCGCCCTGGCCTGATCGAGGCAGAAGGCGGCGGCGTCGCAGCTCGCTGCCGGCGGCAGGTCGTAGCAGCCGGCGGCGAGGATCATGCGCTGCATGCCGCTCGTGTCGGCGCGCGCCGGCGCGGCCAGCAGCAGCGCCCAGACGAGGGCGGCGAGCCATCCCATGGCTGCGCAGGATCGCCGCTGCATGCCTCGCCTTTCGCCTCTCGTTTTGGGGAGGGAAACTCTCGCATGAATGGCGGCGTCGCGAAAGCATCCCGTCTCCCCGGCACGCGCGCGGGCTCGGCCGGATATCGCGCCGAACGCGCGGAGGCCGTATCAGGATCGGCTCTCGACCTGGGGCAGGTAGAGGCTCACTTCCGTTCCCTTGCCCTCCGCGCTGTCCACCGTGATCCTGCCTTGGGACTGCGTCACGAAGCCATAGACCTGCGCGAGGCCGAGCCCGGTCCCCTTGCCGCTCGGCTTCGTCGTGAAGAACGGCTCGAACAGCCGCTTGCGCACCTCCGGAGACATGCCGATGCCGGTGTCGCGAACCACGATGCGGACATAGGCGGCCGCCCGCTCGCCGGCGGCTCCGGTATCCGGCTGGGCGGGGCCGGTGTTGCTCGTCTCGATGATAAGGGCGCCGGTCTTCGGCATCGCATCGGCGGCGTTGACCACGAGATTTAGAATGGCGCGCTCAAATCCGTCTGGATCGACGAAAACCGGCCGTAGATCGGGCGCCAGGCGCTGACGGAGCTCGATCCCCGGTCCGAGGATCTGTAGGACGGAATCGCTCATCTCCGCGAGAATGGCGTTGACATCGACGATCCGCGGCTCGAAGCGCTGCGGGCGGGAAAAGGCGAGGAGGCTTGACGCCATACGCATGCCCTGGTCCGCCGCCCGCAAGGCAATCGAGACATATCTTTGCAGGTGCGGCCGATCCATCGCCGTCGCTTCGAGGCGGGAGAGCGGGCCGACGATCGCCTGCAGGATGTTGTTGAAGTCGTGGGCGATGATCCCGGCGTTCCGCCCGATCGCCTCCATCTTCTGCGCGTGGGCTTCCATCGCTTCGCGCTCGTGGCGAAGCCCGATCTCCTCGGCCTTGAGGCGCATGATCGCCGTGCCGAGGGTGTTGGCCACCGCCTGCATGAAGGCGAGATCGTGATCGGTGAACCGCCCCCTCTCCGTGCTGTCCACCTCGAGGACACCAAAAGGCTCGTCGTCGCCGTCACCGTCGCTAATGACGACGTTGATGGCGCGCTTGATGCCGTGATCGAGGAACAGGGCCGGCGTGCGGAAGCGCTGCTCCGCCGCGAGGTGATTGGAGATCACCGGCTTGCCGGTATGGAGCGCATAGCCGGCCGGCGATTCCATGTCAGCGCCGACCGTGGCCTTGCCGACGACGCCGTCGCGCCAGCCAATGCCGGCCCGGATGAGGAGCCGGTTCTCGGCCGGCAGATATTCCGCGACCTTGCAGAAGCTGCTGTTCAGCCCGGCCGCGGTGATTCGCACCGCCTCGTCGAGCAGCGGGAGCAGCTTTCGCGCCTTGAGGGCGCGAATGCCGAGCTGCGCCACCAGCTCCTGTTGACGCAGGCGATAAGCCAGCTCTTCCTCGGCGGTGGCGCCGCGCTCAGGCATGCCGTGAGAGGTGCTATCGGAAGCCAACGAACGCCCCTCGCTCTCAGCTCGCGGCCATGCGCTCGATGAGGGCGGCGAGGCGGCGGCGCATCTCGGCGGGCGGGAGGTGCCGGCTGCCGCCGTGGCCGGCGAAGACCCATTCGAAGGCATAGTCGAGGAGACGACGGAGCGAGCGCCGCTGCGCCGTCCATGACCAGCAATAGCTGCGGAACGCGGTCAGGTCGTCCTGCTCGAAGCTCCAGGCGAGGGAATCGCCAGTGAAGAGGTGGCGTCCGTCATGGAGATAGGCGACGCTCCCCTTGGTGTGGCCGGGGAGGGGAATGGCGAGGAGATCGCCGTCGAGACGCACCGGCTCGCCGCCCTCGATGATCTTGTCGGCGAAGGGTGCTGCGGCGCGGTCCGCCGCATGGATCCAGACCCGGGCACCGAAATGCTCGGCGTAGCGCCCGGCATCGCCCACATCGTCCTCATGGCTGAGCAGGATATCGCCAAGCCCGCCCCACGCCTCGAGCCGTGCGACGACGGCGCGGGTCCAGCGGGGTGAGTCCACCATGACATTGCCCGCGTCGCGGCGGATCAGGAAGGAGTGGGCGCCATAGGATCCCTTCGCGTTGTAGCCGAGCCGGTAGACGCCCGCGGTCATCGCCTCGGGGAAGGCATCGGCCGGCGGCGGCGCCTCGCTTCCGCTGCGCACCGAGGCGGTGGGGCAGAGGAGGCGCGCGCGCTGCGCCATCATCAGCTCCGCGGGGGTCGAGGGCTGGCGGGCGAAGACCGACTGCCCGCCGCGCGCGACGATCAGCCCGGGGGCTACGGTGCGCGCCGCCGAGCAATCCATGCACGCGGTGTCGATATACCAGTCGCCCGGCGCATTCTCCGGATGCCGCTCGCGCATCGCCGCCATCCCGCTCACAGGTCGACGCCATGAAGATGAGATGCGGCGTCGAAACGGCAAGTGAGCCGATACGAGGTGGGCCGGCTCCGGTCATCGCGAGGTCGCGACGCAACCGTGGCGATCCAGACGGCTGGATTGCCGCGCTCCCGCTCCCGTCTCGCTGCGCCCGGCTTGCGGGAGCCCGCAATGACCGTCACGGCAACACCGGCCCTTCGGGCTCGCACCGGCATTGCGCTCAATAGGAGACGGTGCAGCTCATGCCCTGCTGCACGGCGGAGCGGCAGAGGGCGAGATCGCTCTCGGTCTCGGCGCTGGGATGATGCAGGGAGCCTTGGATCGCATCGATGGCGGCGGGGCCGACGGGATTGGGGACGCCCTTGGTCAGGCCGAGCGAGGAGAGATCCTGGGGCACGGTGATGCTGACCGGGCCCGTGGCGCGCGGCGAGACCGCGGCGACGCTCTCTTGGCCGCGCGGCATGTTGCTCTGGCAGGCGACGAGGAGAAATGGGATGAGAAGAACCCACAGGCGACGCATGACGACCTCCCTCCGACGGCGCCGCCCCGTGCAAATGGCCGATGCCGCGGGCCGGCGCATAGACCAAAACGCGCGGCGCCCGGCCGGGGTTCCGCGCCGGCGTCCTGTCCCTTGACTCGCCGCGTTACCCCTCTCTATCCTCGCGGCGTATTGCAATTTCTTGAATTGCATTCCGATATAGCCTGCTTGTGACGCCATCCCACAGCACCGCCGCCGACGAAGGCTTCGTCTCGCTCTTCCGTGTCCAGGCCCGCGCGGCGCCCGAGCGCGTCTATGCGCGCTTCGACGGCACGCCCCTCAGCTTCGGCGCGCTGCAGCGCCGCTCGGACGCCTTCGCCGCGACCCTCGCGAGCCGCGGCATCGGGCGCGGCGAGCGCGTCGCGGTCATGCTGCGCAACAGCGCCGACGCGCTCGCGGTGATGTTCGGCCTCGCCAAGGCGGGCGCCGTCTGGGTTCCCGTGAATGCGCGCCAGCGCGGCGAGGGCCTGCGCTACATCCTCGAGCATGCCGCGCCGCGCCTGGTGATCGCCGAGGCCGATCTCGTGCCGGTGATCCGCGACAGCGGCGCCGCCCTCGGCGCAACGCCGCTCTTGGCACGGGACGGGGCAGGGGGTGACGACAGCGCAGCACCCAGGGCGGCGGAGACCGCGCTCGAGCCGATGCTCGCTCCGGGCGCCGCCTTCGCCAGCACGCCGCCGCGGCCCGAGGACATCGCCGCCATCATGTACACTTCGGGCACCACCGGGCGCCCCAAGGGGGTCCTCGTCACCCATCGCATGCTGCGCCTGGCCGGGGAAGGGGCGGCGCTCGTCTCGGCGGCGCGCGACGGCGACGTCCTCTTCGTGTGGGAGCCGCTTTATCACATCGGCGGCGCGCAGCTCATCCTGCTGCCGCTCCTGCGCGACGTCAGCCTCGCCTTCGTCGAGCGCTTCAGCGCCAGCCGCTTCTGGGAGCAGGTGCGCGACTGCGGCGCCACGCAGATCCATTATCTTGGCGGCATCCTGCAAATGCTGCTCAAGCAGCCGCCCGGCCCCCGCGATCGCGACCACGGGGTGCGCATCGCCTGGGGCGGGGGCTGCCCCGCCGAGATCTGGACGGAATTCGAGCGCCGCTTCGGCGTCGTCATCCGCGAATGCTACGGCATGACCGAGGCGTCGAGCTTTACCACCTGCAATGATAGCGGCGTCGTGGGCGCGGTGGGGCGGCCGCTGCCCTGGCTCTCGGTCGCCGTCCTCGACGAGGCGGGGACTCCCGTCGCCCCGGGCGAGCGCGGCGAGATCGTGGTCCGCGCGGTATCGCCGGGCGCACTCACCCCCGGCTATTACCGCGATCCCGAGGCGACGGCCGCCGCCTTGCGCGACGGCGCGCTCCACACCGGCGATCTTGGCTCCTTCGATGCCGAGGGCAATCTGCGCTTCCATGGGCGCCTCAAGGATTGCGTGCGCTGCAAGGGCGAGAACGTCTCCGCCTGGGAGGTCGAGCATGTCGCGGCCGGCCATCCCGCCGTCGAGGATTGCGCCATGATCGGCGTCGCCGCCGAGATCGGCGAGAGCGACATCAAGCTCTTTGTCCGGCCCAAGCCCGGCATGCATATCGATCCGGCGGCGCTCTCCCAATGGCTTGGCGCGCGGCTGGCGCCCTACCAGAATCCGCGCTATATCGCCATCGTCGAGGCGTTCGAGCGCACGCCGAGCCAGCGCATCATGAAGCACCGCCTCTCGACGCGACTCGACGACGCGTGGGACCGTTTGCGGTCGTAGTTCCGGGGTGGCCGCCCCACCTCTCCCCGACCCTCTCCGCCCCACCGGGGCGGAGAGGGTGCGACCCCGGACCGCGATCAGGGGGAGCGGGTGAGGTGGGGGACTGACGGGGAGCATCTGATGGCGGCGGCCGCGCGCGATGAAGGCGACAACGAAAGCCGCCGCGGCGCGCCGCGCGAGGTGCTGCTCGCCTTCCTCAAGCTCGGGGTGAGCTGCTTCGGCGGGCCGATCGCCCATATCGGCTATTTCCGCGACGAGTTCGTGCTGCGCCGCCGCTGGCTCGACGAGGCGGCCTATGCCGATCTCGTCGCCCTCTGCCAGTTCCTGCCGGGCCCTGCCAGCAGCCAGACGGGATTCTCCTTGGGGCTCATGCGCGCGGGCTTCCTCGGCGGGCTCGCTGCCTGGACCGGCTTCACCCTGCCCTCAGCCATTCTCCTCGTGCTCTTCGCCTATGGCGCGGGGTCGCTCACCGGGCCCATGGGCGAGGGACTGCTGCACGGGCTCAAGCTCGTCGCCGTCGCCATCGTGGCGCAAGCGGTATGGGGCATGGCGCAGAAGCTCTGCCCCGACCGCAGGCGCGCCGGAATCGCCGTGGCCGCGGCGGCGCTCATCCTCCTCGCCGGCTCGTCGGCGGCGCAGCTCGTGGCGATTGCCCTCGGCGGGGTCGCGGGCTTCGCCCTCTGCCGCGATGTCGGGCCGGCGGCGGGGGGTGGGCGCCTGCCGGTGCCGCTCTCGAAGCCCCTCGGCCTCGCCTGTCTCGCCGCCTTCTTCCTCCTCCTCGTCGCGCTTCCGGTGCTGCGCAGCGTGACGGGCGCGCAAGGCGTGGCGCTGTTCGAGGCCTTCTACCGCTCGGGCGCCCTCGTCTTCGGCGGCGGGCATGTGGTGCTGCCGCTGCTGCGCGACGCCGTGGTCGCACCCGGCTGGGTGAGCGACGACGCCTTCCTCGCCGGCTATGGCGCCGCGCAGGCGGTGCCGGGCCCGCTCTTCACCTTCTCGGCCTATCTCGGCGCCGTCATCCGGCCGGGACCCCAGGGTGTGGCGGGTGCCGCCCTCTGCCTCGTCGCTATCTTCCTGCCGGGCCTGCTGGTGGTGGCGGGTGCCCTGCCGTTCTGGGAGAGCTTCCGCCGCCGCGCGGGCGCCCAGGCGGCGATGCGCGGCATCAACGCCGCCGTGGTCGGGCTTCTGGCGGCCGCCCTCTACAATCCCGTGTGGACGAGTGCCGTGAAGGCGCCGGGAGATTTCGCCGTGGCGATGATCGGCTTCGTGCTCCTCGCGGTGTGGCGCGCGCCGCCGCTCGTCGTGGTGATCTTCGGCGCGCTTGGCGGAATCGCGCTAGCCGTCCTGGCGTAATCCTGTAGACTGCGCCCCCCATGAGCGAGACCCCGCCCCTTCTTTATCTCTCGCGCGGCGACATCGAGGCGCTCGCGATCGGCCCGCGCGAGGTCGAGGCCGCCGTCGAAGACGCCTTCCGCGCCAAGGCCGCGGGCAAGGCGTCCCTCGTTCCCAAGCTCGCCTTGCATCCCGCGGGCGGCGGCGCTTTCTTCCACGCCATGCCCGGCGCGCTTCAGCCGCCGCGGCTCGCCGGCGTCAAATGGGTGAGCGTCGCCCCCGCCGCACCCGGCCGCGCCCTGCCGAGCGTGCTCGCCCTCGTCATCCTCAACGATCTCGAGAGCGGCGCTCCCGTCGCCATCATGGACGGCACCTGGCTCACGGGCTTGCGCACCGCCGCGGTCTCGGTGGTGGCGGCGCGGCGGCTCGCGCGGGCCGAGGCGAGGACGATCGGCTTCGTCGGCTGCGGCGTGCAGGCGCGCACCCATCTCGCGGCCTTGCGCGCGCATTTCCCCGTGGCCGAGGTCGTCGCCTATAGCCGCCGCAGCGCCACCGCCGAGGCCTTCGCGCGCGAGGCCGCGGCACCGGGCCTCGCGGCGCGCGTCACCGACGATCCGCGCGAGGCGGTCGCGGGCCTCGACATCGTGGTGACGAGCGTGCCGCCGACGCCGGGGCCGCTCGGCGTCCTCGATCCCGACTGGCTCGCACCCGGCGCCTTCGCGGCTCTCGTCGATCTCGGCCGCTCCTGGCGCGCCGAGGGGATCGCGCGGATCGACCGCCTTGTCACCGACGACCGCCCCCATTACGCCGCGGCGGCGGCGCGCACCAGGCTCCCCTATGCCGGGCCGTTCCATGCCGAGCTCGGCGAGCTCGTGGCCGGCACCGCCTCGGGCCGCCGCAGCGCGCAGGAGCGCGCGATGTTCTTCAGCACCGGCATCGCGCTCGCCGACATCGCCGTCGCCGCCCTCATCGCGGCGCGGGCGCGGGCGCGCGGCGTGGGAACGGCGCTGCCGTGGTGAGGGACGAGCGGCCGGAGGCTTCGGCGCGCCGCATGCCGCCGGCCCGGATCTCGGTCGTGATGCCGAACTATAATCACGGCCGCTTCATCGCCCAGGCGCTCGAGGCGCTGTTCGCGCAGACGCGCCCGGCCGACGAGATCATCGTGATCGACGATGCCTCGACCGACGACAGCCTCCGGATTATCGACGGGCTGGCGGCCAGCCGTCCCGCCGTCTCGATCGTCCGCAAAGGAATGCGCGGCGGGGCGCTCGCAACCTTGAATGAGGGCCTCGACCGGGCCAGCGGCGAGCTGATCGCCTTTCCGGCGGCCGACGATCTCCTCAGGCCCGCGTTCCTGGAGGAGGCGGCGCGGCTCCTGGAGCGCTTTCCGGAGGCGCCCTTCTGCTCGGCCTGCGTCGAGCTCATCGACGGGGAAGGCCGGCGTCTCGGCGGCCGCCCGATCCTGCGGCCAATGCTGACGCCCGGATACGCGTCGGCCGAAATGGCGCGGTCGATGCTGGCGCGCGGCGACAACTTCTTTCTGGGTCCCGTGACGCTCTACCGGCGCGCCCGCCTGGTGGAGCTCGGCGGGTTCGATCCGTCGCTGGGTGCTGGCACTGATGGCATGATGCTGCGGCGCATGGCCGTCCGCTGGGGATTCTGCTTCACGCCCAAGGTGCTCGGCGCCTGGCGCCTGCACGGGGCCAACTATTCCGCCGCCGCCGTGGCGACACCCGAAAGGCTCGACCGCCTCATCCAGGCCAATCGGCGCGTCATCGAGGCGGAGCCGGATGGGCTCTTCCCCCGGGGCTATGCCCGGCTCTTCGAGCGCCGCCTGCGCTTCAACGCGGCGCGGCTGCCGCTCTCGCGGCCCGGCGACGGGACATGCGAGGACGAGCGGCTCGGTGCCGTGCTGGGCATGATTCGCGCAACCCGGATCGACGGCATGATGCTGCGCGCGTTTCGACACCTCGGACCCGCGTCGAGCCTCCTGTCGCTGGGCTGGCTCGCCCTGCGTCTCAGGCCGTTCTCGTTCGCGTGGCTGGCGGCGGAGGCTTGCCGACGGCTGGTGTCAGGGCGCGCCCTGTGATCCAAGCCCTCGGGTTGCGTAATTGATCTGCTGAGCTTTTGAGGGCGCAACGTCGCTCTCTGCGCTTGCGGCGTCGTTCGACGCGATCTGAGTTAGGCACAGAAGGACGCTGCTGCAGAACGCTGGACAAGTGTCATAACCATTTCTCAAGCGCCAGTTGTTGATCGCAGTGAGCGTTGCAACAGCCGGCCATGCGAGTGTGACGAGGGGAAGGAGCAGCGCCTTTTTCCATGTGTTCGGCCACAAATTGCGAATCAGCCACCTCTCGAGCAGAAGTAGCCGCCGCTTGGCGCGTCCTCCGGCGAACTTCGCCTTGATTTGGAGGCCGGTCCATCCCGCAGGCAATATATCGTCAACCTGTTGGGCCAATTCCGTGGTGAGATTGCCATAGGCGATATCACCTTGTTCGTGGTCGACGTAAACACCCACCACCGCATCACGGTCGAGGAGCGAGGTCAGCCGTTCCAGCAGCTTTCGTATTTTCCGCACGTCCGAGCGAGGTATGTGACACAGCGCGCTGCTGTAAGGCGCTCTTCCTCCCGCACCATTAAGCCATTCCGCCAAGGCGTTCGCATCCGTCAGATCGGATGTGCGAATGATATCGAAGTCGCCGATGCTTCCGAGCGATCGTGCAAGTGTGCTATCCGACGGGGCAACAAGCAGGTTGCGACGTTCCTGGCTCGCGTTCACATCCGCGATCCACCCCAACACCAGGCGGGAATCAAGCCACTCATGGTGCCACACCGGCACATGCGGCTTCACACTGGCCAACCGCCGCAGCCGCCCGAGAATCGCGAGATACGCGGTACGAAACGCGACGAGACTGAAAAGGCCGCGGCTTGCGTAGAGGGGGCCGCATTCGGGCGGAAGCGGAATTGCCGTCTCCAGGCCCATTTCCACCTGTCGCCGGACGCGCCAAGCCTCGACCCCGAAGACCCAATAGAAGTGTCGCACGTGATCCACCGGCTTTCTTTTCATCTTGCGGCGCAGCCGTGACATGAACGAAGCCGCTTCGGCGCGTATCGTGGCAAGGTTTGGCGGCAGGTCGCCTGCATGGAAGACGACGTCCACCTCGGCAAATCGGCGATGCTCGCGCGTGGTCCATCTCGAGAGCTCTTTGGCGATCTCGCCGATACGGGACGTTCCGCAGCGGAGATCCTGGTGCTCCTGATCCTCCGGCTGAAGCTCCAGCATGAAGAAATTGTCGGAATCGTCGAGGACCGTGAACCGTCCCGAAGGCACCAGTTCCGGCACAAATCCGTAGTCACAATAGGAATTCACCGGGGGCATGGGCCTTTCCGGCTTGATCGCGAGCATGAAGATGAGGTGATAGCGGCCCAGCAGGGTCGTCGAATCGACCTGCCAATAGATCTGGTTGTGCGTCGTGCATTCCATGAAGTCCTGACTGATGGTCTTGCCCACGACCGTTGGATGCAGGTGCTCGAAGGCGACCCGAACGAGTCTGCGCGGGGGGATGGCAAGGGACCCCGACGTGTGATCGACGGACCTGCGCAAGGCGGGGACGGTCGCTTCCGCGCAAGCGCGCAGCGACGGCGCCATGATGCACGGATTCCCTTCCGCCATTTTCTCATGGAGAGTCCGAAGCGATCCATCGGCCAATACGAAATCCGAATTCATGAAGACGAAATACGTATCGGTCTGATCGGCGCCGCTGTCCCGGATGCCGCGCGCGTAAGCCAGCGTCAGCGTGACGCCATAGACGCCGGTCGTGATGAGGTCATCGATGAAAATGAATCTCACGCGGCATAAAGATCGCAATATCCTGAATGCCCGCTCTTTCTCGAAGATTGGCGGGCTCTTTTCCGATGTCATTATCAGGACTTCCAGATCGCTGCTTTGCGCGAGATGGGGCAGATTGCCGGGAGCCAGGAACGACGGCAGCGATACTCGCGAAAATTCGTCGATGTATCGCTTGCCCCAGATGACCGTGAGAAACTTCACCCGCGGTTTGTCGCTCATTACTTTTTTCTCATATTATTTCTTGCCCTTCCGGGCGCACGATTGGGGAAGGCGACGCTGCGGATCGAGCCACAGCCGGCTGACATCATATTCATATTCAATCGAAAACCGGCGGGCCGCGCCCGCAATCCTTTCTCGAACGCTATTGGCTCAGTGTTTCCGAAAACCTTTCAGCCGACCCAGCCACTTCACGAGCGCGTCGGGAGCGACCGCGGAAGCGGCCGCGCGGACCTTGGCGCCGAAGCCCGCTGAGTATGAGTAATTGGAGCGCACCTTCAGAGGAATCTCTCCAACTCCGGTGCTGGTTTCGAGGCAAGCGACGAAGGGGGCGTCCTTGGTCTTGCGCATAATAACTGTGAGAGCGCAATTCGGCACCCTTACCGGGGAAGCGGCCGCCAGTTCGACAAGCTTGGGAAAAAGAGTCTTATAGGCGCGCACAGATGTATAAAGATCATCTTCGCCGACCGGCCCATCATACCAGATATCTACGATTTCGTAGCCGTTATACCCGACAAGGTCGAAGAGTAAGCGCCCTGTGTAGATGAAATAGCCATGGTCGGTAAACCCTGCCGTCGGCAGCTGATGCACGATGCACCCGCCGACGCGTGTCGCGTCATGGATGACCTGAAAGCTGTTATATTGATTTAGCACGTGCTCGGTGGTGCCGATATTGAGCACGGCATCGAATGCTCCTCGGAGGGTCTTTGGCAGCCGGTCCCGATTCAGATCGAAAATTTTCGTCTTGTATCCGACGGCAATATCGAGCGACGTATAATTTATGCCGCAGCAATCAAGGAGCTCTCCGGCAAATGCCCCGTTCGAGCCGCCCTTGTCGGCATCGTAACTGGAGCCCTCGACAATCCGACTGGCGAACTTCTCCACCTCCGACCCAGATTTCGTCGGGAGGTAGTGCGATATGAAGTCGCGAACGTGCTCAAGCTGAACCTGATAGAGATTGGAGCTGCCGATATCTAAGATTTTGTTCCCTTTTTCCAACAATCCATTGTCGCGAAGTCTGTCCAGAAATTCGAGCGTTATCCCCATCTATCTTCCCTAAGCGCTGCGCTGACGATTAGCCCCTGCGCTTACCCGCCCCAAGCGCGATCAGGTAATGCGCCATCTTGTGATGGCCCGTATGCACCACCTCGTCATTCATGCTGAACATGAAGACGTTGTGAAAGAATTCCTCCATCAGCGCCTTCAGCTCGGGCGCCGACTTGCAGTTGACGTGGCCGGCTTTCGATTGCGCGGACGCATAGCTCTGGCTTTCGAGGGAGGGCATGCCGATGATGGCAACACCATGTTCGCCCAAGCCCGCAAAGGCGTTCGCGAGAAAAATGCGTTCTCTGGCCGCTTCGATGTGCTCGAGCACGTCAAGCGCGTAAACCGCGTCGAAATTTCCGGGCACCGGTCCGTCGAGGAAATCATGGACGAACACGTCGAATCGCCAACGCGGCACCATTCTTTGCTTGATGTCGTCGACGAACACCGGATCGAAATCAGTCGCCGTGAGCTTGCCGACCTCCGCCTGAACGATCCGGGTACCGAATGCATCGCCGCAGCCGATTTCCAGGACGTGGCGTCGCCCGGCCAGCATCTTCGCCACGAACTTGTAGCGTGCCAGAACGAAAACGAGATGCTTCGGATCCTCGTGCCAGCTCTCATTGCCGCTTAGGCCGAGCCGCTCGAAACCCCGTTCGGATGCTGCTTTAAGGTGAACCTGATACTGTGGTTCCTTGGTTCTGATCTTGTCCATGACGAGTCGCTCTCCATCCGCCCCGGAACGTTCAATCACTGCGCAGGTGCCGTATCGCCCTGCTTGCCGACAATCCTCATTTCCGGACAGAGGACCACGAACTTTCCGCCTTTGTTCAAGTACTCGGCGTTGCTTTCGATGATCTTTTGCGCGTGGACCCACGCCAGGATAACCGTGTAGTCGGGCATCCGCTTGCACAGCTCCGATGTCGGCACGATCGGGATACCGTCGCCGGACGAATATTTACCGACCTTTTGCGGGTGATCATCGACGATGTATTCGATGGCGCCGGTCAGCCCGAGCTGGGATATCAAGGTGGGGCCGCTCCGCGCGGCGCCGTATCCGGCGATCGCCAAATTCTGCTCCCGCCATTCCTGGGCCAGGCGGCTCACGCGCTGCCTCAGCTGTCTCACCCTCTCGTTGAACTGTCGCAACGTGGCGATATCGTCGAGCCGACGTTGAGCCTCGAGCGCCAGCAATCGAGAGACGGACTCCTCGACGGGCCGGCTGCCCCCTTTGAGCTGCGCGGTTCCGATCAGCGCACCGTGCTGTATCGGCGCGCGGTCCGCCGCGATCAGCTCCAATCCGTGGCGATCGAGGAATCTGACCATGGGCTTCACCGAGTGGTGGCTCATATGCTCGTGGAAAATCGTCGCGATAAGCAGGCCGTCGATGATGTCGAGAAGATACTGCGCTTCGAAGACGAAGACTCCGCCTGGAGCGAGCATCGTCCGTACGCTTTCCGCCATCTCGCCGAGGTCGTCGGCATGAGCGAAGACGTTGAAGGCGCAGACGACGGATGCCGGACCGTGCTTTTCCCTTATGTCCCGCGCGAGATCCAGGGACATCAGCTTCGGGATGGTAGGAATTCCCGATGCGGTCGCCTTGCGTGCCACGGCCTCGGCCGGGTCGATGCCGAGCACATTAAATCCGGCGTCCTTGAACGGCCTGAGCAGGGACCCGTCATTGCTGCCGATATCGATCACCAGCGAGCCAGCCGGCGGCCGATAGGCGCGGATGACCTTGGCGGCGATCTGGCCAAAATGCTCGGGCATGCCCTTCGCATCGCTGGAATAATAGGTGTAGTTGCTCCACAGGCTCTTGGAATCGACGACGTCAAGCTGCTGAACGTGCCCGCAATCGCGGCACATATATACATCGACGGGGAAGCGCGGCGCCTTGGACGCCGTCTCGCGGTCAGCGCAGTAGTTCTCCGCCAAGGGTATCGGCTCGAGCTTGACCACGAGCTCCACGTTCGGGGAATCGCAGAGGCGGCATGTTTCTCTATGACGGATCGTGACTGTCACGGGCTACCCCTCCTGTCGATGTTCCATTTCCGAAACCAAATCGTCGACGACGTCGTTCAGCGGTTGTGGGGCGATCCCGGTGAGTCGCGTCGTCCGGCTCATTCCGAGTCCGCTGTAGCGCGGCTTGAAGAGGATGTTGATACCCCGTTCCACGGCGGTTGTCGGGGCGATCAATCTTGCATCGATTGCGAGCTTCCGGGCGAAGGCCTCGGCAAGATCGACATAGGTCACGTTCTCCGCCCCGGATAGGTGAAGATTGCCGGAGACGCGCTTCTCACCGATGGTGGCGAGCGCTTCGCCGACGAAACGGGCGGACATGGGGGCGAAGGTCAGATCGGAAAAAGGCGTTACCACTTCGCCGCGCGCCCATGCCGCAAACCAGGCCGGCAAAGGCGAGACGCCGGGCGCCAGTATTTTCGTGAGGCGGACGACGCTCAGCCGGCTCAGGGCATTCAAGTCGCGGGCGGCCGACCGGATGGATTTTTCTCCTTCGGACTTCTGCCGTGCATAGGCGATGCCCGGGGCATGCGGATCGTCCTCGGCCGGCCAAGGGCGCTCGCCGCCAAACACCGCATTCGTCGAAATAAACGTGACGAACAGGCCTTGCCGGAGCAGGGACGCGGCCAGCCGCGGAATGCATTGGGCATTGATGTGATGCGTGAGCGGGTCCTTCTCACAACGGTTGTAATCCGTCGCGGCGGCAATGATGAGCGCGTGCCCAACCTCGGGCGGTGCGCGGAACGGTGCGTCGCTCTCGAAATCGAGATAGACGCGTCGAGCATTGACCGTCTCGCGGCGGCGCGTGCTGGCGAGCACGAGAGCACCGCGGCGCTCGAGCGCCAGAACGGTTCGACCGCCGACGAGGCTGTCGCCACCAACGACCAGGAAACCGTCCCTGTCCCTAACCGACACGGCCATTCTGCTCCAGATGTCGCGCCACGGCCCCGGAAACGCCGTTCATATAGCGGCGCACCGCGAGATGGTCGCTCTCGGGAGGGGCGAACGGCGCCAGGATCGTCCGGCCGCGGTCGAACGGGCCGTTCGTGATCTCGTGAACGACGAGAAAGTCCGTCCGAATTAGCAAGGTGTGGAACATGCTCGTGTCGAGCCGATAATAGAATCTGCGGCCGGACCGGGCGTCGCCGAGCTCGATCACGTCGACGACCGCGCCCGACTCATCGAACATAACGACATCGACCTGCCCCTCGATGATATGGAACGATTCCGAGGTTCCGACATGTCGATGCGGATGGATATAGCTGGACGCCGCCATCGCGATGATCATCTCGTGCAGCGTGTCGTCGATGGACTTGTGCGCGCAGATGCGCGCCCGCTTTCGGGCGCTGCGTTCCGCCTGACGCTTTATGAAGACCACCTCGTCCGACCCGAGCCGGACGATTGGCTCCGCCGCGATGAAGACCTCGTCATTGATCCTGCGCAGGTTCATGCGGCGCTCGCGTTATGGACCGAATTGTTCCCGAGGGCGAAAATGGACAGGAACTTGCCGCCGCGGTCGAGATAACGTCCGTGCTTGGCGATGAGCTTTTGCTCGCTTTCGGCGCTTAGCGCCAAGAGACATATATCAACGCCGTCGAGGGCGGCGGAGCTGCGGATCGGCAGGCGCGATCCGGGCATCAGGAGCTCCTGCTTCTTGGGATGATCGTCGATGACGCAGTCGATCCAGGCGTGGAGTCCGTGCAGATTGATGAACCTCACCGCAAGGTGACCGGCGCCGAAAACGGCGATCCGCTTCCCTTGCCGCCGCCAATTCTGCAGCGACGACTGCAATCGGGCGGTGACCTCGCCGTAGCGCTTCGAGAACGCCGCGCCATCCGCGAGGAGAGCTGCGGGGGCCCGTGTCTCGGAGCGGCTTGGCCCGGTCGGAGCCTGGTTCGCGAGTATCCCTATCAAATGATCTTCAAAGGGATAAGGATAAGCGAAAACGTCTTTGCAGGCCAAATTTGCATGCCCCGCGACCGCGGCTAACGTGGACGACGAAAAATACGTTATGTGCTCTTCCCAAACGAAGCTGTAGTCGCACGCTTCGATGAATTTCGTGCAGTCGGGGATCTCGAGGAGCAGATAGCCGCCCGGCCGGACAAGCATGCTCATGACCGAGAGAAATCCCACGGGATCGTGCGCATGCTCCAGCACATGCCGGACCAGCAAGACATCCGCCTTGCCATGCTGTGCGACGAGCCCCGAAGCGGTTGCCGGTCGCATCACGGCTTGGATCGATTCAAGCCCTGCCTTTGGATCGTCGATCGCGAGGTCGGCGCGAACATCGTAGCGGTACGTATTTGTGAACCCGAGGCGATTGAACCGCTGCAGCATGGTGTCGTCTTTATAGGTGAGGCCGACGATCCGCGAGTCGCGATTCAGGCCGGGTAAGCTGCATAGGCGTGCGACCAGATCGTCGAGATGACGCTCGGGCTCATTATAAGTCAGCCACTCGAAGCGCGGCCGTACCATCGCGGGCGCCATGGGCGCCACCAGCTGAAGAAGTCCGCACGCACTGCATTGACCGATCACGAGGGGATGCGCATCCGCGCTTCGCTCGGTCATGGTCTCGAAGCGATTGCTTGGCGGCTGTGGGCCGAAGTCGAGAAGCACCGCCACCGCATCCGTTTGACAGCTTCGGCACCGCTGCGGCGCGTGATCCCAAGACGATCCGCGATTCGTCATCGATAGGCTTTCCATGGTCCAGAGCTACCGGAAACAGAGCCACAGGAGAGACATCTCAGCCGTATTGCTGCAACACGTCCTTGACCGGCCCGCTGGCGGCGATCCGCCCGCCCTCGAGCAGGACCGCCTTGGTGCAGACGCGCTCGATCAGCGCGGGGTTGTGCGAGGCGAGCACCACGATGCCGGCGCTGCCGACGAAGCTCTCGAGCCGGCGCTGGGCCTTCTCCATGAAGGCGGCGTCGCCGACGCCGATCCATTCGTCCATCAGCAGGATCTCCGGCTCGATGCAGGTGCAGACCGCAAAGGCGAGCCGCAGCATCATGCCGGTGGAATAGGTATGCGCCGGCATGGCCAGGTAATCCCCGAGCTCGGTGAAGGCGGCGATCTCCTCGGTGCGCGCGCGGATCTCCGCCGGCCTCAGGCCGAGGAACAAGCCGCGCATCATGATGTTCTCATACCCGGTCAGCTCGCCGTCGAGGCCGAGCGATATGTTGAGGAGGGACGACACGTGGCCCAGGCGCCGCACCGTTCCCATCGTCGGCTGATAGACGCCGCCCAGCACGCGCAGCAGCGTCGTCTTGCCCGCGCCGTTGCGGCCGACCAGCCCGATGCGGTCGCCGTGCTCGAAGGTCAGGCTCACATTGTCGAGGGCGCGCACGGATACGCTCATGCCCTGGCCGCGCCCGATCCGCCCGCCCGCACCCTTCTCCAGGAGACTGTTCTTCAGCGAGCGCGTATTCGCGCTGTAGACCGGGAAATCGACCGTGACGGAGTCGAGCTGAACGCTGGCCATGGCCGTCACGTCCAATAGGCGATGCGCCACGAATAGCGCCGGTACATTGCGAGGGTCACGAGCCAGCCGGCGACGGTGACGCCGAGGGCCACGAGCCAGGAGACGAGCCCCGGCGCCTGCCCCAGGAGCGGCCCCCGCACCAGCTCGAGGAAATGATAGAAGGGGTTGAGCTGAATGAGGAAGGCGCGGCCGGGCAGCGATTGCGGCTGCCAGATGACCGGCGTGATGAAGAACGTGACCTGCACCACGCTCGCGACGATCTGGGGGATGTCGCGAAAGCGGGCCGAGAGCAGGCCGAGCAGCAGGCCGACCCAGACGCCGTTGATGCAGAGGAGGGCGAGGCCGGGAAGGGCGAGAAGCCCGGCCCAGCCCGGCCAGATCGAGAAGATGATGGCGACGAAGACGAAGATGACGAGATTGTGCGCGAAGATGATGAGGTTGCGCCACACGGTGCGGTAGGCATGGACGGAGAGCGGCAGGTTCACCTGCTTGATGATGCTCTCGGCCCCGATGAAGATGCTGCAGCCGTCGGTGATGAAGCTGGCGATCAGGCCCCAGACGATGAAGCCGAGCGTGATGAATGGCAGATAAGTCGCGACATCGATCTTGAACAGGCCGGCATAGAGCAGGCCCAATGAGGCCACCATCACGCCCATGCTGATGGTGAGCCAGAACGGCCCAATCTTGGAGCGGCGGTAGCGCTGGCGGATATCCTGCCAGCCGAGCAGGCCCCAGAGATAGGATGCGCGCGCGCCCGCGATGATGTCGGAAACGGCGAGCGCTGCGCGCTCGTTGCCGGGAGATACGGTGACATAGGCGGGATCGGATGGAGCCATGGCCTCGCGCGCGCCCGGCGGCGCCTTATCTCCGGCCGCCCCCGAGGCGGCGCGCGTTTCGATCCGCACATATTCCAAATCGTATCTCCCTCGCCAGGATCATCCACCGGCGGTCGCTTGTCCGCGGCACTCTTCCTATCGGCAATGGCTTGAGGAAGAGACCGGCGCCCGCGGCGCGGCCTCTCCAATCGCGGAGAACCAATAGCGGAGAAGTCGGGTCGGCGCAACCCGGGACGGCGCGCCCGCCCGGGTGGCGCACGCGGCGAGAGAGCAAAGCTGTCGCGGTGAGGGGCGGTCGTCGCGCGCTCAGCCCGAGCCGCTGCTCCCCGCCTGCGGCAGGCCCGAGGCGAATGGCGAGGGCGCGCTCGGGTTAGCACCCGGCGCCGGGCCGAGGCCCGGCATCGTGGGGAGGGTCCCGCTCGCGCCCGGCGCCGGCAGCCCCGGGAGGGCGGCGGGTGTCGCGCTCGACGGCGGCAGGAGCGACGGCAGCAACAGGGCCGAGAACTCGAGATTCGCGACCTGGCTCTGGAAGCCGGCGACCATCGCCGCCTCATAGGCCTGGAGGCCCTGCTGCTGGGCGAGGAGGGCCGCGGTGTCGGCGGCACCCCCCACGAGCTGCTGATCGAGGACGCTCTGCTGCAAGGTCTGCGACTCCATGACGAGGCTGCCGCCGGGCCCGGCATAGTTGCTCGCGAGGCAGTCGAAGGCGAGCGCTGCCTGGTTCAGCACCGCGACCGTGCCGGTGGGATCGGCGGCATAGGCGGATTGCAGCGTGCCGGCGTCGAGGGCGAGCGTGCCGTCGGGCTGGATCGAGATGCCGAGCTGGGCGAGGCTCGTGGTGGCGCCGCCGACATTGAAGCTCTGGCTCAGCGTGCTGCTCAGATCCGCCATGAGCTGCGCCGCGTTGGGATCGGTCGCGAGCGAGCCGGAGCTGCCGGTGAGGCTGCTGAGCGTGCTCAGCAAATTGTTATAGGCGTCGATGAGGCTTTGCGCCGCCGCGGTAATGTCGCCGCTCACCTGGCCCGGCGCCTCGAGGCTCTGCATCGCCGTCTGCATGGTCGCGACCCCGGCGGTCAATTGGCCGAGTGCTGAGATCTGCACCTCGTCGGCGTTGATCGCGCTCGCGTTGGCGGATGCAGCGCCCTGCCCGGCCGCGGGCGGCGCGAGCAGCGAGGGGTTGAGTCCATAGACGCCCGGCACATCGTAGGATTCGAGGAGGGCGTAGTAGCTCATCGGGTTGATGGTCATGGCGCACCTTTTTCCTCAGCGCGCCCCGGGCGGGGTGGCCGGGATGCGCGGCGCTATCGAGCGCCGATCGTATCTATAAGGGCGAGCCGTTGAGGATTATTTACCAATGCTTAGGATACTAAGCAATTATGCGATAAATGCCGCTAAAATTTATGGCAACCTGCGGCGATCGCGAGCTCCATGGGGGCGAAGCGATCCAAGTCTTTCGCAAATATTCTGGATGGCTTCCCCCTCGCGAGGCTCAGGGTCGCCATGACGGCGACAGCGGGAGCACGCCGCTTCGCGGCCCTACGCCGCGGCGGCGACGCCGTCCACGGCGCGGCGCAGCGCCGCACGCGCCAGGAGGCGCGTCGAGTCGAGGGTGGGGAGCGGCGAGTTGGCGTCGCTCATGATGAGGGGAATCTCGGTGCAGCCGAGCACGACGGCGTCGCAGCCTTCGTCCCGCATCCGCGCGATCACGCGCCGGTGATAGGCGATCGCCTCGGGCTTGAGGATGCCGTAGACGAGCTCGTCCATGATGATGCGGTTGATCTCGTCCCGCTCGGCGTCGGTCGGGCGCAGATAGGCGAGGCCGCGCGCCGCGAGCTTCTCGGGATAGACCTCGCTCGCGACGAGCCAGCGTGTGCCGAGCAGGCCGAGGCGGCGGAAGCCACGCGCCGCGGCCTCGGCGGCGACCACCTCGGCGATATGCAGCCAGGGCAGGGGCGAGCGCCGCTCGATATGCGGCAGCGCCTGGTGGATGGTGTTGTCGGGACAGATGAGGAAATCGGCGCCGAGCTTCGCCAGCTTCTCCGCGGAGGCGAGCATGATCTCGCCGACGCCCGGCCAGTCGCCGCGCTCGAGGCAGGACACGTAGTCCGCGAGCGAGGGCGTGTGCAGCGACACCTCGGGATGGGCGTGGGGGCCGAGGAGGGCCGAACCCTCGGCGCAGATGGTGCGGTAGCAGAGGGCAGCACCCTCCGCGGAGCAGCCGACGATTCCGATGTGCCGGGATTTGACGTGCAGAGGCATGATGTTGCCGTCCCTCGCGCGAGGTGGAGCGCTTGCGGCCGTTACTACGCGCCACTGTCGGAGAGTGAGTCAAGCGATCGCACCAGTCCCGTCATCGCGACCCCGAGCCTCGCGAGAGGGAAGCGATCCAGACCTTACCATTCGTCTGGATGGCTTCGTCCCGCGTCGCCTCGCTCCGCTCGGCGTCGCGCTCCTCGCCAGGACAGCGGGAGGAGTGCACCCGCTCGCGCGTGCTCTTCGCCACGACGAAGGGATGTAAATCGCGCGCCGCGCAACCGCCGCCATCACTCGGGCGCGCCGTGGCCGGCGGCTATGCGCAGCACGCCGCGGATGAGATCGCGGAACGCGGCGTCGTAATTGCCGCCCTTACTGCCCCAGGCATAGTCGGTGCCCTGCCAGCGCAGGCGGAACCGCGCGACCCAGCCGGGAAGGTCCTCGTGGAACTCGAGGGTGCCGGCGACGACGGCATCGCCGGGGGCCGCGTCGCCGGGCTTGGGCTCCGGGAAGCCGTTGCGCCCGACGCCCCAGGCGGCGAGATCGGCGGCGCTCGGGAAGCGCACCGCGAGGCCGTAATCCGCGGCCTCGCCGGCGAAGGCCTCCCGCTGGTCGGCGCCCGCGGGCGTCTCGTAGGTGAGGAGGTAACGCTTGCCGTCGAAGCCCGTGATCGCCAGCACCGGCACGATGACGGGCCGCGCGCCGCGCCAGACTTTCATGTCCAGCTTCGCGAGGATGCGGTTGATCTGCTCCGGCACGAAATGGACGATGAGGTTGTAGGAGCGGTCGGAGGTGCCCTGGTCGTCATGGATCGGGACACCGGCCATCTGGTCGACATAGTCGAAGGAATCGACGAAGGCGTCGGCATGCTTGGCGAAGGCGTCGACGCGCGGGTCGCGCTCCAGCCGCGGCTCGCCGGTGAGCTTCACCAGCACGGCGCGCAGGCAGCGCGCGAAGCCGATGGGGCGCATGCGCATGTCGCGGCCGGTGACGATGGTGGTGGCCTGGTAATAGGTGCCCATCCCCGCCGCCGCAGCCACCGGCGCCGGCGCCATCCCGATAGCCCGCGCCGGCCCCGCCGACGCCGCCATCGCGAGGAAAGCGGCGAGCAGCGCCGCCGCGCGCCCCAATTGCCGAAAGCCTAGGCTCGCCATCCCGTTCCTCCTTTAGACCACCATTATTGTTATAGGTGGTTATTCACGGAACGTTAGCGCCGACGGCGGCGCGCGGCAAGAAGGAACTGGCCGGCGCCGGCTCCGGAAGCCCGACAGAGTTTGGTTAGCAGGCTAATCTATATTTGATTTTCCACCTCACTCTCCGCTTGCGCGGGTCCCTCCCTCTCCGCCTCATTGGGGCGGAGAGGGTGCGACCCCGGACTGCGATCCGGGGGAGCGGGTGGGGTGGGGGACTCAGAGAGCAGCGGGTGAGATGAGGATGAGAAAAAGGATGCCGAAGTCGCCCCCTTGCGTCGCCCCCGCGAAAAGCGCCTTCGCATCACGCCCGCCTCGTCGTCCCGGCCGGAGCGGAGCGCCGGGCCGGGACCCAGGAAGGTATTGAAATCACTGGGTTCCCGCTTGCGCGGGAACGACAGGTAAGGGGTATCGGGCAGCCGAACCGGCGCGGCAACTGGATAAGAGAGGGGATGCCAACGTCGCCCCCTTTTGCCAAAGGTTGCATCCACAAGATGTTGTGGTCCGCGTCGCCTCTTGAGGCTGCGCCGGGGCTGGGCCATGCTGCCGGCGGAAAGGGAGTGCCATGCCCGAAGGAAACGCCCCACGCGCCATCGGCCTCGACCACCACGGCGGACCGGTCCACAGCTTCTTCCTCAAGAAGGGCGCAGCACCACGCCCGGCGATCGCCCGCGCCGAGGGCATTTACATGTGGGACAGCACGGGCAAGCGCTATATCGACGCCTCCTCGGGCCCCGTCGTCAGCAATCTCGGCCACGGCAACAAGCGCGTTCTCGCCGCCATGGTGGAGCAGGCGGAGAAGGCGAGCTTCGCCACCATTACCGCCTTCGAGAGCGAGGCCAACCGCCGCCTGGCCGAGCTCGTGACCGGCCTCTCGGGGCCGGGCCTCGAGCGCGCCTTCTTCGTCTCCGGCGGCTCCGAGGCCACCGAGGCCGCCCTCAAGCTCGCCCGCCAATATGCCGTTTCCAAAGGCGAATCCCGGCGCTGGAAGGTGATCGGGCGGGAGCCCGGCTATCACGGCGCCACCCTCGGCGCCCTGGCGGTCACCGGCGATCCCCAGTCGGAGGCTCTCTTCGGCCCGATGATGCGCGTCATGCCCAAGGTGCCGGCGCCCTTCACCTATCGCCTGCCGCCCAATCACGACGCGGAGTCCTATGCCCGGCACTGCGCCGCCGCCCTCGAGGAGACCATCCGGCGCGAGGGGCCGGAGACCGTGCTCGCCTTCATCCTCGAGCCCGTCGGCGGGCTCGCAACCGGCGCCCTGGTGGCGCCCGACGCCTATTACGGGGCCGTGCGCGCCATCTGCGACCGCTATGGCGTGCTCCTCATCTATGACGAGGTGATGAGCGGCGCCGGCCGCACCGGGCGCTTCCTCGCCGCCGAGCATTGGCCCGCGGCGCGGCCGGACCTCGTCACGCTCGCCAAGGGGATCGCTGCCGGCTACACCCCCATGGGGGCCGTGCTGGCGCCGGCGGCGATGGTCGAGACCGTCGCCGAATCAGGGGGGTTCCTCCACGGCCACACCTATTTCACGAACCCGCTCTCCTGCGCCATCGGGGTCGCCGTGGTAAGCGAGATGATCGAGCGGGACCTCATGGGCAACGCGGCGCGGATGGGGGCGCATCTCAGCCGGCGGCTTGCGGCCCTCCAGGCGCAGAGCGCCATCCTCGGCGATGTGCGGGGCAAGGGCCTCCTGATGGCGATCGAGATCGTCGCCGACAAGGGGAGCAAGGCCATGCTGCCCCTCGAGCTCCTGGCCGCCCAGCGCATCAGCGAGCTCGCCGCCGCGCGCGGGCTCCTCCTCTACACGCGCCGCACCGCGGCGGGGAAGTACGGCGAGTGGCTCATGGTCTCGCCGCCGCTCACGGTCACCGCCGGCGAGATCGACATGATCGTCGAGCTCTTGGGCGAGACCCTCGAGGCCTATGAGGGCGAGCTGCGCCGCGCCGGGGTGATTTGACGGCCGATCAACGCCTTGCCGCCGGAAGCTCGAGACTTGGTGGATCGCTAAAGCCTTGTCATTCCCGTGAAGGCGCAGGGCTGTCCGGGGAACGGTGCCGGGATGCAAGGCGCGATAGAGGGACCCGCCCCCATCGTCACGGCCGGCCTCCGTGCCGGTCGTCCACGTCTTACCAAGGGGCGGCGGCCTGGACGTGACACGCACCGCAATGGAGCTTGGATACGGCTCGACGTCAGCTTTCGTGCACGCGTTCCGTACCGAGATGGGATGCAGCCCCCGGGCCTATATGCGCGGGCGTGGGGCCGCTCAAGGCGCCCCCGGCTAGTGTTGTGACTCCAACGGCTCGTTCTATTTGGCCGTCATGCCCGCGAAAGCGGGCATCCAGGCCCTGGATTCCGGCTCTGCGCGGAGCCTGTCCTCGGGCCCGCCTTCGGCGGGACCCGGGGGCTCCGGCCGGAATGACGACCTTTGAATGCGAATCGAATGTCAAAATCACAACACTAGTACCCCCTATCCAAAGAGCCTGAGTCGTGATTCAAGATATGAATGATACTCAAGGCGAGAGAGGTCCGGCTGAGGCCGGAGGATCGTGCGGTGCTTGAGGCTCGGTGCCGCGCGGCGACGACG